>Ga0065721_10004383_pt1 | contig 31214 bp, 27 predicted proteins | sample Mesricmetagenome_FD_59108 | JGI IMG/M metagenome (GOLD analysis project Ga0065721, IMG submission 59108) | Mesophilic microbial community from rice straw/compost enrichment Sample: eDNA_1 v2 (version 2) | ecosystem: Engineered > Solid waste > Grass > Composting > Bioreactor | place: USA: Davis...
GGCCGGCATGGTTGAAGGGATCAGAGGCGTCCAGATCGGGCCAGGCGCCACCGCGTTGACGCGGATCCCCTTGCTTGCCACCATCTCCGCCAGGCCGGCCGTGAAGTTCGATACCGCCCCCTTGGTCGACGCGTAGGCCAAGAGTTGTGGGGAAGGCTGTCGGGACTGGATCGAGGTGGTGTTGATGATCACGCTTCCAGGCTTCATGTGTGGGATGGCCGCTTTGGAGATGAAGAAAGGCGCATAGATATTGGTGCGGAAGGTCTCGTTCCATTCCTCTTCGGTGATGTCAGCGATATCCGCATAGGTGCGCTGGAAGGCGGCGTTATTGACGAGCACATCGATGCGGCCGAACTCGTCCATCGCCCTCTTTACCAGGCTTTTGCAGTGCTCTTCGGTCTTGATGTCGCCGGGCACCAGTACGGCCTTGCGGCCGGCCTCTTCAACCCACCGTGCCGTGTCGCGCGCATCCTCGTCTTCATTGAGATACGAGATCAGCACATCTGCACCTTCACGCGCAAAAGCGATTGCCACCGCTTTGCCGATCCCGGAGTCGGCGCCGGTGATGATCGCAGCCTTGCCCGACAGCCTGCCGTTGCCTTTGTAGGAACGCTCGCCATGATCGGGAGTAGGTTCCATCTCCGCTGTCGTGCCAGGCGGTGCCTGCTGCTGTTCCGGGAATGGCGGCTGCGGGCGACGAACTTCATCGGTCATGGACTGCTCCTGTCATTGATCGGGAGCATGTCGAACACGATAACGGCGCCAAGGGTTCCCTGAGAGGGCGATGTCAACCACCTGGCGCAGCGTCGCGCAGTCTTCTCGCTGAAGGAGAACGCCGGTCAGGCTAGCGCTTCACCAATGATCTTGGTGATGGCCGATTCAAGATCTTCCAGCGTGTAGGGTTTGGAGATACGCGGTACCTCAAGGCCGGAGTCCGGCGGCAGGTCGGCATAACCGGTCGCGACAATCACCTTCAGCCCGGGCACTGCCTCGCGCGCTGCCTTGACCAACTGCACCCCATCCATGGACGGCATGGAATAGTCGGTGATCAGCAAATCGATCTTCGGCTCCTGCGCAATGATGTCCAGCGCCTGCGCGCCCGAATTGGCCTCGATCGCGCGATAGCCGAGTTCCGTCACCATGTCTGCACATGTCATTGCGATGAGCACGTCATCGTCGACTACGAGTACGGTGAGATGATCGCTCATCAGACTTCTTCCTGCGTATTTGTACCGGTCGATCCGGTTGCTGCTGCGTGTTCGCCGTTCGAACTTGATTTGCCGTCATCGATCAGCGCTGCAAGTTTTTCGGCATCATAAGGCTTGGCGACGATGATTGCATCGGTCTCTTTTCGGACCGTGCCGGGATCTCCCGTCGCATAAACGATAAGTGCATTGGGGCGAACCGTGCGCGCCTGCTCCGCGAGTTCGGATCCGGAGATGCCGGGCAGGTTCAGGTCCGTCACAAGCACATCGACCAGCAAAGTCTGCAGGGCCGTCAGCGCATCTTCAGCGCTGGCCGCCTCCAGCACAACGAAGCCATGCTCCTTCAGCATCTCCGCGGTGGTCGAGCGAATGAGATGATCGTCCTCCACGAGGAGCACCGTCTTTGGCCCCTTGCGTTCCATGATCGGCGCGGGGCGAACGGTGAGGTCTGCGTCAGGGCTTGGCCCTTGTGATGGCTTGTCGCTGCGCCGCGTACCGCGCTGCTTCTGGTTTGCCAGCACGTGGCGGAACTTCCGGGCAAGCGCTTCGCGCGTGTAGGGTTTCGAGAGCAATTCGACGCCAGCGTCCAACCGTCCGCCGTGGACGATCGAGTTCTCGGTATATCCGGAGGTAAACAGCACTGCGAGGTCGGGCAGCCGTTCCTTCGCTTTGCGCGCCAGTTCCGGGCTCTTCAGCGTTCCCGGCATGACGACGTCGGTAAACAGTATGTCGATCGGGATGCCGCTATCGATCACCGTCAGTGCGCTTGCCGCATCAACCGCCTTGAGCACCCGGTAGCCGAGGTCGGTCAGCATCGCGATGACCGTCTCGCGCACTTCCGCGTCGTCCTCGACCACGAGGACCGTCTCAGTGCCGCCGACGATCGGGCCATTGTCGACAACGACCTCGACGTCTTCCGCTTCCATAGCCCGCGGAAGGTAAAGGCGGATGGTTGTGCCATGACCGACTTCCGAATAGATCTTCACATGGCCGCCGGACTGCTTGACGAAGCCGTAAACCATCGAGAGGCCAAGGCCTGATCCCCTGCCCTCCGCCTTTGTCGAGAAAAACGGTTCGAAGACCTTATCGATGATCTCCGGCGCCATTCCACATCCGGTGTCGCTGACGGCGAGCATCACGTACTGCCCCGGCGTCACCTCGTCGTGGAGGCGGGCGTATTCATCATCGAGATGCGCGTTCGCCAGCTCGATCGTCAGCTTGCCGCGACCTTCCATGGCATCGCGGGCGTTGATCGCGAGGTTGAGCAGCGCATTCTCGATCTGGTTCGGATCGATGAACGTGTTCCAGAGCCCGCCGCCAAAGATCGTCTCGACCTCGACGGCCTCGCCGATGGCGCGGCGGATCATGTCGTCCATGTCACGGATGAACCGGCTGATATTGACGACCTTCGGCTCCAGCGCCTGGCGTCGCCCGAACGCGAGCAACTGGCTCGCGAGGCGCGAACCACGGGCAACGCCGGCCATGGCATTGGCAACCTTAGCCTCCGCCCTCGGGTTGCCCGCCACATCCTTTGCGAGAAGCTGAAGGTTGCCAGAAACAACCTGCAGCAAGTTGTTGAAATCATGGGCCACGCCGCCTGTCAGCTTGCCGACAGTCTCGAGCTTTTGGGCCTGCGCAAGCTTTGCCTCCGCCTGCCGGCGTTCATCAATCTCTGCAATGACTCGCGCCTCAAGCGTCTCGTTGAGCTGCCGCAACTGCTCTTCGGCACGCTCGCGGTGCTGGACCTGGCGCGTCAGGGTCTCCGCCTGTTCGCGCAGCGCTTCTTCTGCGGCGCGCTGATGGGTGATGTCAGTATGGACACCCACCCACTCGACAATCTTGCCGCTGGAGCCAATGATTGGCAGGGCCCGGATGGCGAACTGGCGCCAGGTCCCGTCATGACGGCGAACGCGATGTTCATGGACGTACATCGATTGCGAGGCGACGGCCTGTTTCCAGGTTTTCACCGAGCTCTCCACGTCATCCGGATGGACGGCATCCGCCCAGCCGAAGCCCTGGTACTCTTCGTAGCTTTGACCCGTCAGTGCGGCCCAGCCGGGCTGCTCGCCCACCATCTGGCCATCGGCAGTATTCGTCCAAAGCACCCCGTGCACGGCGCTCATCGCCGTCCGGAAGCGGCTGTTGCTTATGGCGAGTTCGGCTTCTCGTAGCGCGCGGTCCTCGATATCGATGCCGAGGATATGGACGCCGGGAACAGATCCGTCTGCTTCGATATGGGGGATATAGCGCAGCTCGAAGCGGCGCGGCTCACCGCCGCCAAGCACCAGATCCGCCTCGGCGGAGACGACTTCCCCGGCCAGCCCACGATCGATGTCGTCACGCCGGCTCTCGTAGGAGACTTCACCAATGACATCGACGACCTTGCGACCGACGACGTCATCAAGCTTCAGGCCGAACCAGTCCTCATAGGCAGCGTTTGCGAACCGGTAGACATGCTGGCGGTCGACATAGGAGATGAGCATCGGCACGGCGTCGGTCACCCGGCGAAGCTCTGCCTCGCTCGCCGCAAGACGCTTTTCCATTGCGACGCGACTGCTGTTGTCGACGACGGTGCACATGACGCCACCGATCGTCCCGTCGGCCTGGTAGACCGGGGTGTAGAACAGATCGAAGATGAACTGGGTGGCGATCCCATCCCGCGCGAGCGTCATCGGCTGGTCGTGGAAAGACTTGAGCTCACCGTTGAAGCCGGCCTCGAGCATCTCGCGGTTCCAGTCCCAGATCTCCGGCCAGGTCTCCGAGACCCGCGCGCCCATCGCCGCTGGGTGTTTGGCGCCGGCGATCTCTGCATAACGATCATTATAGACCATGACGTGGCTTTTGCCCCACATCAGAACCTTCGCGACCGGAGAATTGACGACATTGGCAACGGTGGTACGCAGCTCGACCGACCACGTGTCTACAGCGCCGAGTGGCGTCTTCGACCAGTCCAGCTCGCGGATCAACTGACCGCATTGACCGCCACCAATCGGCCAGATCGTCGGAAGTGGTTGAGTTGTCTCCGCACTGCCGCGAAGCGCACGCAAGCCTGCGCGGACAACTTCGCTGGCGTTTGCATAATCGCCGGACGCCAGGCACTCGTTTATGAATGCCTCAAGTTCCGATGTCAGGGAAACGTTGCGAGACTGGCGATTGATCATGATCGCCAATCGCAAATTCGCACCTCTGTGTCAATAATTGTTACAGCGGCGGACGGGCGGCATCCAAAATCAGTCCGCCTCGAAACGTCGAGCGGAAACAGATCCTTATAACGTTGAGCTCAGGCAACCGCCGCATTGGTGGCGACCATGGCGCGAAGCCTGTTGAACAGCGCCTCGCCTGTGATCTTGTCTGGATCGAAACCGGTCTCTCGCCCCACATGGGCAAACAGTGCCGAATCTTCACCGACATAAGCCATGGCCCAAGTGTCGAAGGAGCGGGTGTCGGTGGGCGCGAACTCAAGAAGCGCAACATCCCCATGCCGAGGATCCTGCTGGATCCGCTCGAAGGTAGCCTCCACAGCAGCCTGCGGCCCTTCCAGCACCTGTCCGAAATAGCCCGAGCTGAACATGAGGGCGCCAGTCACGCCCACAAGCGCGTTGTTGCGGCGGCTCTGGGCCAGGATCTCCTCTACCTCCGCCTGGAGATCCGCCACTGAAGAAGATATTCGGTTTTCACTGTAATAAACGAGGCGGTACAAAGACATTTTCGGTCCTGAATTCATGTTCTTGTTGAGATAAGTTCAGATGCAGCGTCAGCGGCAAGAGGCCTTCCTGTCAGATAGCCCTGCACCTGCGCGCATCCGTCGCGCGCAATAAGCTCCAGCTGGCTCTCAGTCTCGACACCTTCGGCGATCGTCATCATCCCGAGGCTCTTGCCGAGCGCGGTGACGGCGCGGACAATCGCGGCACTGTCGGCATTCGTCTCCAGGCTGCGAATGAAGGACTGATCGATCTTGATCTTGTCGAAGGGGAACTTCTGCAGATAGCTCAGGGAAGAATACCCCGTCCCGAAGTCATCGATCGAGACCTTGATGCCCATCGCCTTGATCTGGTTGAGCATGAGGAGCACCGTCTCTGTGTTCTCGATCAGCGCGCCTTCGGTGATTTCGAGATCCAGCCGTGACGGCGGAAGGCCTGCGCTGGAAAGGGCGCCAACGATGATGCTGACCAGCTTAGGGCTCTTGAACTGAACAGGCGAGAGATTGACGGACACCGTCAACGGCTCAGGCCAGCGTGCCGCTTCTTTGCAGGCCGTGCGCAGCACCCATTCGCCCAACTGGTCGATGATGCCTGTTTCTTCCGCCAGGGGGATGAACTGTGCGGGCGACACGCTGCCGCGTTCCGGGGTGGACCACCGCACGAGCGACTCAAAGCCGACCAGCTTGTTTCCGTCGATCTCGAACTGCGGCTGATAAACGAGCGACAGTTCCTGCATGATGACCGCGCGGCGCAGATCGATCTCCAGCGCCCGCCGTTCCTGGATCTCGCGATCCATGGCGTCGGTGAAGAACCGGAAGGTGGCCCGCCCGGCTGACTTGGCCTTGAAGAGCGCGAGATCGGCATTCTTGATCAGCTCTTCCGGTGTCTTGCCGTCGGTCGCCGCCAAGGCGATGCCGACGCTCGCGCCGACCTGGACCGAATGTCCCTGAAGAAGATAGGTGCGTCCGACGATCTCGATGATGCGGGAAGCCAGAACTTCCGCGGCGTGCGGCTGTTCGCCCTCTGCCTGCAGGATGACGAATTCGTCGCCACCAAGCCGCGCAAGCACGTCCCTTGGCGCCAGCAACCGCTGCATGCGCTCGACGACCAGCTTCAGCAGTGCATCGCCGATCGGGTGCCCCAGCGTATCATTGACCATCTTGAAGCGGTCCAGATCGACGTAAAGCACCGCGGTCTGCGAAAGCGACGCGGGGGAAGCAAGATGTTCGTTCAGCCTGCGCAGCAGTTCTATCCGGTTTGGCAAGCCTGTCAGCACATCCCGCTGCTGGCTCAGCGTCGTTTGCACCGCAAACGAGACGTCAACGAAGTGAAGCGTCATTTCGTCCGCGGCAGCGAACTCGGTCGCGACCATGATGCTGCGGCCGTCTGAAAGGCTGAGCAGTTGCTTCGATTGCCGTGCTGCGAGTGCGGTCTTGATGCTTGCCGCCGTTCCGCCGGGCAGGAAGCCGAACTTCTCCGCCTCGTCGAGCAGATCGACCAGCGGCTTGCCGGGAACCGCGCGGCCGCCGAAAAGGTCAGTCGGTCCTTCCGCGACATCCGTCACCACACCGTGGGTGATGCGCAAGGTCGTCGCTACGGATGGCGGGGAGCGGTCGGGGCCCTCGCAGGGACGACCGGTGGTAAGCTTTTCGGCTGGTGACAACATGCACGGACTCTGGAAGGAAAGCTCGTTGATACAACAACTTGCCATGGAGTTCTTAACATTTGTCATTCATTGCGGGCTGGGATTTGAGCAGCGAAACGCGCGCGTATCTAGTCGAAGTCGCCAATCCTGCCCGCCGAGAACAGGACCTCGGACTCGCCTTCCTCGCCGATCGCGGGTGCACCCTGACGACGCCAGAGGACGACGCCACCGTGCCGGGCAGAAAGGGCTTCAGCTTCGCGCTGGCCGTCCAAGGGATCGGATACAGGACGTGGCTCGAAGGCGGGTACCGGCTGGCCGAGATCATCGAGATCGAAGGCAAGCAGGAAACAACTGGTGAATGTGCCAGGCATCGGTCGTCACGCCGATCCCCGCTGCGGCTTTTCGATCTGCTCCTTAACTTCCTTCTTGAGGGTCTCGCGGTTNGATCCGACNAGTTGGTCTCGCGCGCGTTCAATCTGCTGNTCCGAAACCTCGATCGGGCTGCTGCTGTCGTCAGGCAAGCCGGGNCCGGATTGCGCGATGCTGCTGTCTCGCGGGCGGTCGTTCAGGCCGGTGGTTATCTTCTCNGTCATGTCTATCCTCCTGATCAGGAGAGAAACACGCGGCAGCTCGATTTGTGCCACGNATCGCTGCAAATCGGCTCACGAACAGCGGCATATTGCCCCTGCTCCCTCGACGGGAGCTTTGGCTGACACAGGTTACGAACATGATCTACTTTACGAGCGATACGCATTTCGGCGACCCGCGCGTGCTGCGCATCGACCGCCGTCCTTTCCAGAACTTGGCTCTGCATGACGATGCGCTGATCCGGAACTGGAACGCGGCTGTCGCAGACGATGATGAAGTCTGGCATCTCGGCGACTTCATGTTGACCCGTAGCGGCGATGCGTCCGAGATGCTGAAGAAGCTCAACGGAAGGAAGCATCTGATCATCGGGAATAACGACGGTGAGGCGACGATTTCGGCAACCGGCTGGGAGACGGTCCAGCACTATCGGGAGCTGGTGCTGGATGGGCAACTGCTCATCCTGTGCCACTATCCGTTCCGCACCTGGAACAAGATGGGGAAGAAATCGATCAACCTGCACGGCCATTCCCATGGGCGCCTGAAGACGATGCCCCGACAGTGCGACGTTGGCGTCGATGCCCGCGATCTAAAGCCGGTGACGCTGGACCAGTTGCCGGTACCGCGACGTCGTGCGGCAGTGACTTCTCCCAACGAACCGGCATCAGATGCATAGGCTTCACCCGAAGATGGAACTCCTATGCTGCTGATAATCTCCGGCCTCACGAAATCTTATTCGACCGCCGAGGGTCCTATCGCCGTGCTGAAGGGCATCGACCTTCAGTTGCAAGCCGGCGAGAGCGTCGCGCTGACCGGTGAATCCGGCAGTGGGAAAAGCACGCTTCTGCATCTGGTGGGCGGGTTGGACCAGCCGGATGCGGGCAGGATCATCGTCAGCGCTCGCGATATAGCCACCCTTGCTGATGCCGAGCGGGCGCGCTACCGGCGGCACGAGGTGGGGCTCGTCTTCCAGCAGTTCAACCTCATTCCGTCTCTCGATGTCGCGGCCAATATCGCGTTCCACGCCAGGCTCGCCGGACGCCAGGAGCCGGAGTGGGAGCGGCAGTTGGTGGAAAAGCTCGGACTTACCGCTCTCCTCAATCGTTATCCGGAACAACTGTCCGGTGGTCAGCAGCAGCGTGTCGCGATCGCCCGCAGCCTTGCCGTCCGGCCGCCGCTGATCCTCGCCGACGAGCCGACCGGGAACTTGGACGAGGCGACGGGCGACGCCGTACTTGACCTCATGTTGTCCTTGAGCGGCGAGGCGGGCTCTGCGCTTCTCCTCGTCACCCATTCCATGCGGCTCGCGGGCAAACTCGATCGCCAGATCATGCTGCGCGCCGGAAGGATCGGCGGATGAAGCGGGTTGCGCTTTGGGCGCTGCTCTCCCACTGGCGGCACCGGCCCCTGCAGTTTCTAACACTGATTCTCGGCATCTCGCTTGCCACGGCATTATGGTCCGGCGTTCAGGCCATCAATGCCGAAGCCCGAGCGAGCTATGCCCGGGCAGCCAGTGTATTGGAGCAAGGCGATCTCATTCAGCTTCTGCCGCAGCCCGGTCGACAGATTACGGTCGCCGATTACGTTTCGCTGCGCCGCGCCGGCTGGGTAGTTTCGCCAGTCATCGAAGGAGGTTATCGATTTGGAGAGGCGAGGATCCGGTTGATTGGTATCGATCCTCTTTCCATGCCGCGCGAAGGCCGCGCCTTTGAAATCAGCGGCGGCAACGACATCTCAAGCTTCATGGGCGGCGAGGGCGAACTGGTCGTATCGACAGCAACAGCCGCCAAGCTCGACGGCAAAACGGATATCCCGCTCAAGATCGCAACCGAGGTTCCTAACGACGCAGCCTTTACTGACATCGCGGTCGCGGACCGGCTGCTACAGCGGAAAGGTAGCATCGACAGGGTCGTCGTGGCGCCATCGCAACAGCTGGACGTTTCGGATCTGCAGGAGGCGGCACCTTGGGCCGTACTGCGTGATCCGTCAGAGAAGCCCGATGTTGCGCAGCTAACGGACAGCTTCCACCTCAATCTGACGGCCTTCGGGTTTCTCGCTTTCGTCGTGGGGCTTTTCATCGTCTACTCGACGATCGGACTGTCGTTCGAGCAGCGACGCAGCACCTTTCGCACGCTGCGTTCGCTCGGCGTCTCGCTGCAGTCGTTGATCGTTCTCCTGGTACTTGAATTGACCGTCTTCGGCCTCGTCGCGGGTCTCCTCGGCGTTGCAATCGGATATCTGCTGGCGTCCGCGCTGCTGCCGGGTGTCGCGGCAACCCTGCAAGGCCTTTATGGTGCCAGCGTTTCCGGCAGCCTGGCGCTGCGACCGGAATGGTGGGGTGCAGGCCTGGCCATGGCGCTGGTGGGAACGGCCTGCGCATCGGCCCAGAACCTATGGCAGGTGAAGCAACTCCCCATTCTCTCCGCAGCTCAACCGCAGGCCTGGGCCGGGCTCTCGGCACGTGTCCTTCGTGCTCAGGTCGCTTGCGGACTTCTGCTGCTTGTACTCTCGGCGGTGCTGGCTTTCACCGGTACCGGACTGGTGGTGGGCTTTGCGGTTCTCGGCGCGCTGCTTCTGGGTGCGGCCCTTATGATTCCTCCGTTGATGTCCGGCTTTCTCAAACTGGCGGAGAGCTGCGCAGGTGGCGCAGTGACCCAGTGGTTCTGGGCCGACACACGGGTTCAGCTGCCAGGTCTATCCCTTGCCCTGATGGCGCTGCTTCTCGCCCTTTCTGCCAATATCGGCGTCGGGACCATGGTGTCGAGCTTCCGTCTCACCTTCATAGGCTGGCTGGACCAGCGGCTGGCAGCGGAGCTCTACGTCACCGCCCGGGATGAGGACGAGGCGGCGCGGCTGAGGCAATGGCTGGATGGCAAGCACGTTACTGTACTGCCAATCTGGAGCACTGAGGGCGAGGTGCTTGGGCGGCAGGTGGAGATCTACGGTGTGGCCGACGACCCGACCTATCGCGACCACTGGCCCTTGATCCGCGGGAACCAGGATGTCTGGGACGCCATCGCCAGCGGCAACAGTGCCTTGGTGAACGAGCAGCTCTGGCGGCAGGGGGAGGTCGACATTGGCCAGGAGCTTCAACTGCCCGGTGGGTGGAAAGTCAGTGTAGTCGGCGTCTATTCCGATTATGGTAATCCGAACGGTCAGGTAATCGTGGATGTAACCGCTCTGGCGCAGCACTATCCGGACATCCCCAAGCTGCGTTATGGCCTGCGCGTGGCGCCCGCCGTAGCCGCAGATCTGCAGCGCCAGTTGATGGACGAGTTCGGGCTGCCGGATGGCAACGTGCTGGACCAGGCTTCCGTGAAGCAGCGGTCACGCGAGGTTTTCGACCAGACATTCACCGTCACCGGGGCCTTGAACGTTCTGACGCTGGCGGTGGCAGGGTTTGCTATGTTTGCGAGCCTCCTGACGCTGTCCAGCCGCCGTCTTCCGCAGCTGGCTCCGGTCTGGGCGATGGGGGTGCGGCGACGCAATCTGGCCCTGCTGGAAGTGGTGCGTACCCTGCTTTTGTGGTCGGCGACGTTTGTGGCCGCTATCCCGCTCGGGTTGGTGCTCGCGTGGGTCCTGTTGTCGATCATCAATGTCGAAGCATTCGGATGGAAGCTGCCCATGCATGTCTTCCCAATGGACTGGCTGTGGCTGGGTCTCGTCGCGTTGGGCGCAGCGCTTCTCTCCGTCCTGTTGCCCGTCAAGCGGCTCGCGACAGTGCATCCTGCCGACCTGCTGAGGATATTCGCGAATGAACGATAGCTGGTCCAAGCGCGCCCTCGCCCTCCTTCTGCTCATCGCCGCCCTTCCGGTCGTGGTTCTTGCGCAAGGTTTTGCTGGTCTAGGCTCCGACGCTGAGGGGTTTAGCGTTCCCGGGCGCGGCACGCTCATGGCTTTTCCAGCCGACCACGGACCCCATCCCGATTTCAGGATTGAGTGGTGGTATGTGACCGCTAATCTCGAAGCCGAGGACGGCCGTGTGTTCGGCGTTCAGTGGACGCTGTTTCGCTCTGCTCTGGCACCGGGAAACGCCGAAGGCTGGCGCGATCCGCAAATATGGATCGGCCATGCAGCGCTTACCACACCGGACCACCATTATGTGGCCGAGCGGCTGGGGCGTGGCGGTATAGGGCAGGCCGGTGTCGAGACGAGACCGTTCCGTGCCTGGATCGATCACTGGGAGATGAAGAGCAACAGCCTGCCAGACGAGGATGAACTGGCCCGTCTGGATCTATCCGCAGCGGGCGATGCATTCAGCTACCAACTGACGCTGGAAACCAGCGCTTCGCCCGTCCCCCAAGGTGATCGCGGCTATTCCGTCAAATCCGAAGCGGGTCAGGCGAGCCATTATTACTCGCAGCCATTCTATCAGATCAAAGGGACTCTGGTGGTCGACGGGAAACCGGTAGCCATCACCGGAAAAGGCTGGCTCGATCGAGAATGGTCCTCGCAGCCGCTAGCGGCTGACCAGGAGGGCTGGGACTGGTTCTCGCTCCACCTTGATAGCGGGGATAAGCTTATGGCGTTTCGTCTGCGCGATGCAGCAGGCGGATTTATCTCAGCGAACTGGATCAATGCGGATGGAGAGACGGAAATGATCGACACGCAGTCGGTCTCGCTTGAACCGCTCCGAACCGCAAAAGTGAATGGTCGGCCGGTTCCGGTTGAATGGAGGATCCAAGTCCCCGCCAAGAGGGTGGACATCACGACACACGCCTTGAACGACCAAAGCTGGATGACGACCTCAACGCCGTATTGGGAGGGGCCGATCCGGTTCGGAGGTAGTCACTCAGGCGTCGGATATCTGGAAATGACCGGATATTAGCTGCCGCTATGCTTGCAGCGCATTGCTGCGCTGCAACAACAACACTGGCATCAGCCAGCTTCAACAGCTACATGTTGTTCATCGACAGCGCACCTCCTCCCGCGCTGTTGGAGCGTGGTGTTTCTCTCCTCCTCCCGGAAACACCCACAAGAACAGCGGCACTCCTCCTCCCAGTCGCTGTTCACAAATCAAAAGCCTGCCGCACCTCCTCCCGCGGCAGGCTTTTTTCGTTTCAGATGAGATCGGCCAGCGCCTTGTGCTCGGACACAGCCCTGCGCAGTGCAGGCACCGTGTCATTGCCTTCCCGGAACAGATTGATCATCACTGCCGCGGCCAAGCCGACATCTGGGCTCTCCTTCGGCAGATCGTGCTCCTGCCTCCACTCATCAAGCACGGTATCGAGAATTTCCAGTTCGGCGGGGCCGAACGTGGTTTCGAAGAACGGACGCATTTCAACTGAACTCCCGCATTATCGCGGCGAATGTGGGAAGCTTGCCGGAAGGTTCAAGGCCGCTCCGAATAATTTGAACCGCGGGTGAAAACCTAGCGGAACCATCGCTCTAGCTGGCGATTACCCACTCGTCGCCAAGGAGAAGATGATGTCAGACAACAGCAGCAAGACCGTTACCGCCAGGTTCGAAACCCGTGCCGCAGCAGGGCTCGCGGTAGAGCATCTGGCGCAGGATCACGGGATCGACCGGGCCGACATCTTCGTCCAGCCGGTCGGCGCCGAGAACACGTCTGGCACCTCCCCCAATGGCAGCGATGCCCCGTCGGTTCGGGACGAAACGAGGCACGACGGCGCAAATCAGGGCGAGATAGAGGTTTCTGCGGATGTCCCGGCGAACGAGGTTGCAGCCGTCCAGCGGATCTTTGGAGACATCGGCGCGCTGCACGTTTCTGCTGGCTGATCCGCCCGCGTACTACATCCGGAACCCATGCTCCAGCGCCGCCTGTGATAACTTCGCATAGGCGCTGCGGCAGCGCTGGTCGAGATCGCGCCGCTGCGCCTCGGTCTTCTGCTTGAGATCGGCAAGCCGGTCTTCCGCCAGGTTGATGTCGGCTGCCATCATGGTGCCCGCAAATGCCGCCTTGACGATTCTTGCGCCCGAGAAGAGGTCGCTCGCGACAACGTGGTGGACGTGGCCCGCGACGCTCGCCAGTAGTTCGAGGCAATCCATCAGGACGTCTGCAGCTTCAAGAGGCTGGCGGGTGGCATCGGCTCCTGCGTCTTCGAGCGGCTTGTCCGGTTTATCATCCTCCTCTGACTTTTGCCGCAGGATACTCATGTAACGCTGGAACTGGATCCGATCCTGCTCAGCCGCATCAGCCAGCCGCTGCGTCAGGTGTCCGATCTCCTGTTCAGCGTGAGAAAGGGCACTGTCTTGTTTGTCTCGGGCGGCGGATATGACCACGGCCATCTCGGCCATTCCAAGCCCGATGAGAGCGCAGGCAAGCGATGCGGTGCTTCCGCCCAACCGGGGCGCCTTGCAGCCAACCGCTCCCTTGATCTCGGCGATGCTCATGTCCACCAGGCCTTGTTGCTGCCCCACCTCGGTCCGCTCCTGTTGTGATTGCCCGGACGCCGGACTCCCGATGCCTAACAGATGAAACCGGCGGATGTTCGAACATATGTGCGACGGATCTTGATTGGCGAAAGCGTCAGCTACAGACGGCGAAACGCCACATGTTCTTGCCGGCCGCCTTGGCCTCATAGAGGAGTGCATCCGCATGCGCCGTCAGTTGGTCGAGGGGCTTCTTGGTTTGGCACCACGTGCAGCCGACGCTTGTGCCAAGCCGCACGGTCCCCGTCGTCAGTTGGAACGGTTCGCTGATCGCCTCGACGATGCGTTTGGCGACGGCTTCGCCCACCGCGGGTTCCCCGACCACGATCAGAATGAATTCGTCCCCGCCCGCGCGACAGACGAGATCGTTCACCCGCACTGAAGCCTGCAACCGTTTTGCTGTTTCAACGAGCACCGCGTCACCTGCCGGATGGCCATGGCGGTCATTGATCGCCTTGAAGCCATCGAGATCGATGGCAAGCACACTGAACCCGTCACTTGAAAGGAGCATCTCGTAGCGGCTTTCCAGCCCGCGCCGGTTGAGAACCCCAGTCAGAGCGTCCGTCTCGGATTTTTCCATGAGGCGCTCAAGGCGATCGTGCTCCTCGGTGAAGTCGATCGCTACACCCACGATCCGCCAGGGATCGCCATCGGGATCGCGCAGCAAGCGCCGGTCGCAACGCATCCAGCGCTCCCCTTCGACCGTCCGCAAGCGATACTGAGCAACAGACTGGTCGAGCTTCCCGGCGATGAGAGAAGAAAGGTCTGCGGCAGTGCTGTCGTCCGGATGGACGCGTTCGGTATAGCCCTTGAGGTCGAACTTGGCGGCATCCGGACCTCCGATGAACTGCGTCAGACGTTCCGATGTTTCGAATTTGTGCGTCTTGACGTCCATGTGCCAGAAGCCGCCGCGGATCGCCTGCATGGCAAGTTCAAGTTGGGCGGCGCGCTCTGCGAGTTCCCGCTCGTTTTCCTTGTCCTTGCTGATGTCTTCGATCTGCGAAATGAACCTTGCGACTTTGCCGTTCGCCAGCCGCATCGCAGCCACATGGATTCGCACGTGCAGGATGGAGCCGCCGCGTTGCACGTAGCGCTTCTCGATCGAGTACCCATCGCGTTTACCGGCAAGTACCTCGGCAAACAGCGCAAGGTCAGCCGCCAGATCCTCCGGATGCGTGAAGTCCCTGAAGGAGATGCCCTCCAGTTCCGAAAGCGGGATGCCGACCATGCGTGAAAAAGCGGCATTGCCACGGATGACGCAGCCGTCCAGATCGATGAGGGCGATGCCGATAGGAGCATGATCGAAAGCGAAGTCAAAAAGGGCCATCCGCGACTCGGCGGCAAGCTGCCTTGATCCTCGCTGATCATCCATCTCCATCTCCATCCATCCTTCTTCACCGATCCCGCCGGGAGAAACATAGAAAGCTAGGGGATTTGATGGCCAAATCTAGCATGCGCGGTGGCGTAGTCCTGTCAAATCTCCTTATAAGGTTGAAGGCTATTCACTTCGATCGGTCGACGAACTATGTCCGGTTGCAGACCCCAATCCCTTTCGCGCAGCCCAGCAATTGCCGGCGTGTCGCCTGGAACGACTTGACGTGGAACAACAGCATCTAACATTGAAAGCCGCAGCCTGGATGATGGCAGGCATCGCCCTGCTGCTGCTCATGGCCGTCTCCGGTCGTGCCATCACCACCGAGCTCAGCGTTTTTCAGGTCATGGAGATGCGTTCGGTCATCGCTTTCTTCATGTTGCTGCCGCTCGTCCATCGCGAAGGCGGGATCAGGCAGATGCGCAGCGGCATCCTGCTTACCCATATCGGGCGCAACACGGCGCATTACGTTGGGCAGTTTGCCTGGCTGATCGGTCTGACGATGATCCCCATGGCGCAGGTCATCGCGATCGAGTTCACCGCTCCTATCTGGACGGCCATCATGGCGGCGCTGTTTCTCGGGGAGAGGCTGACGGCGGGCAAGATGGCAGCGATCCTGTTCGGCCTCGTTGGCGTCACGCTGATCGTCAGACCCGGAGCGGCACCGCTGAATCCAGGTCACCTCATAGTCTTGGGCGCGGCCTTCGTTTTTGCGATCTCGTTCATCACCACGAAAATGCTCACCCGCTCTGACAGCGCGACCAAGATCATCTTCTGGATGCTCATCATCCAGTCGGTCATAGGGCTTATTCCCGCGCTGAACGTCTGGGTCTGGCCGTCGCCCGCCATCTGGCCGTGGATCTTCGTGATTGCCTTTGCCGGCACCTTCGCGCATTTCTGCATGGCACGGGCGCTTTCATACGCCGATGCGACGGTTGTGATGCCAATGGATTATCTTCGGGTGCCGCTGTCCGCCCTGCTTGGATTTCTTCTTTATTCCGAAGCCATCGACGGCGTGACGGCTGTGGGGGCCGCCCTGATCCTGGCCGGCAACCTGTTCAACCTGCGCAAGTCGAACGCCGCCGGCAAGGCGCCGACGGCGAGCTGATCTTAGTCCTCTGCGCGTTCCCAGTACCAGGCGACGTACCGTTTCTTGCGATCGTGGCCGCGGTTCTTCAGGAACGTGCGCATGGCGCGGACGTCTTCCTTTTCGCAGGCAAACCACACGAACGTATCTTCCGATGCGGCGGCAACGGCGGCCTTCGCCTCTTCCAGGAGAACCTGGGCGCTTCCTGCCGGATAGCTCTTGCGGTGCAGCCAGCGTATGTTCGCTGACGCAGCCGTCTTAAGTTGCTGCTGCTCGCGCTCATCCGCGACTTCGATGATCGCTTCAACCTTCGTGTCGGCCGGCAGCTCTTCAAGTATCCTCGCGATCGCTGGAAGCGAGCTTTCGTCACCAGCCATTAGCAGCGTCTTTGCGTCGGGAACGCCGCCACCGCCAGGTCCGAGAAGCGCTACCACCTGCCCCGGCTCGGCATCGCGGGCGAAATCCCCACCCGGTGTCGGAACGCCGGGTGTCGGGTGCTGCAGGAAGTCGATCCAGAGCTCCTTCCGTTCCGCATCGACGCCTCGTATCGTGTAGACGCGCACGAGAAGTTCATTCTCGCCTTCGGGCCAGGCCACGCGACCGTCTTCACGATAACCCGGCCAGACCGGCGTCCTGCCCTTCGGCGGCACGAGCAGGCGAACATGCATGTCACCGCCTGCAAAAGCTCCGATCTTGTCGCAGGAGAAGCGGACGCGCCGCATATGCGGTGTGACGTCTTCGGCGGAAATGACGGTGAGTTCGTTGATGTTCGGCAGCGAAGCAAGAGCCGTCGCCTTCGCCCAATCGAGCTCCAGCGGTTCGTCACCTGCAAAGTAAAAGAGATGCTCGGCAATGCTGTTGCGGCTCATCTGCAAAGCCGTCTCGGACGGGCATGCGAGGTCGATCAACAGTCTCCTATCCTCGATCCGGATGCTCGCCGTGCCGAGCTTGCTCTTCAGGAGCGCCTGGTGCCCTTCCCTTTCGACATCGGCATGCTCCACGAAGTGCTCGCAGATTTCGTCGAGCATATGGAGCGCATCGTGTGGCCGTGCCACGCCGGAAAGCTTGAATTGCTGACCTGCATTCATGCGCGGTCCTCCTTCAGGTGTTGATCTCTGGTCATTCTGTGCCGTCCGATCGGCAACATCATCGGCCGGCCGGATGTGGGATCGGTTACGATGCGGTTGTCGAGGCCGAAAACCTGACGGACGTTGTGTTCAGTAAGCACGTCATCCGGGGCGCCGGTGACATGGACGCGACCATCCGCCATGGCGATGAGATGATCCGCATATCGGGCGGCGAGGTTGAGGTCGTGCAGGACCATTACCACCGTCGTCCCGCGCTGGTGGTTCAGGTCCGTGAGCAGGTCAAGCACTTCGACCTGATGGCTGATGTCGAGGAAGGTCGTCGGTTCGTCCAGCAGAAGGATGTCCGTCTGTTGCGCGAGCGCCATGGCGATCCAAACCCGCTGGCGCTGTCCACCGGAAAGCTCGTCAACCGGCCGCTCCGCGAGATCCATGGTCTGGGTAGCGACAAGGGCTGCTTCCACCGCCGCGTCGTCTTCGCGAGTCCAGCGGGAGAAGAGACCCTGGTGCGGATGCCGCCCACGGCTGACGAGGTCGGCCACGGTAATCCCTTCCGGAGCGATCGGCGATTGCGGCAGCAGGCCGAGGGTTCGCGCAAGCTCCTTGGGCGGCGTGCGATGGATGGCCTTGCCATCCAGCAGAACCTGGCCCTTGACCGGTGCAAGAAGCCGGGACATCGCACGCAGGAGCGTGGACTTGCCACAAGCATTGGCGCCGACGATGACGGTGATCTTGCCCGACGGAATAACGAGATCGAGGTCATGCAAAACCGCGACATCACCGTATCCGGCAGAAACGTTCTGGACGCTGAGCGAGTGGCTGGGCTTCACGTTCACAGGGAGCCTCCACTGCGATTGACCCGAACGATGAGGTAGATCAGGTACGGTGCTCCAAGTGCGCCGGTGACGACGCCGACGGGATAGCGGCTCGGCAGGACGAACTGTCCGACGTAGTCTCCCGCCAGGACCAGGATCGCGCCGACCAGGGCAGACGGAATCAGCAGCGAGCCGCTGTTTCGCACGATGCGCGCAGCAATGGGTCCGGAGAGGAAGGCAACAAAGGCGATTGGTCCGGTGACCGCGGTTGCCGTGGCAATCATGCCCACCGCAGCCATGATGACGATGATCCGTGTCTGTATGACCTTCACGCCAAGCGCCGCCGCGGTGTCGTCCCCCAAGCGAAGCGCCTCGAGATCTTTAGCGCGGGATAGGAGTAAGCCGCCGCAGAGGGCCAGCATCACCAGAAGCGGAAGCACCTGCGAAAGCTGTGCACCGTTCACGCTCCCCGTCAGCCACCGCATCGCTTCCTGCAGCGTCCAGGATGGTGCCTGCGACAGCACGTAAGCGACAAAACTATCCAGCATTGCGGAAACGCCGATGCCTACAAGGATCAGCCGCGTGCCCGCCACACCCTGCCGGGATGAAAGACCGTAGACGCAGAGAGCGACGCCAAGCCCGGCAAGAACGGCGACGACAGAAACAATGGGGCCGCTCAAGCACAGCAGGACGATCGAAAATACGGCAGCCGCACTGGCGCCAGAGCTGATGCCGATGATGTCGGGGCTCGCCAACGGGTTGCGCAGCATGATCTGGAAGGCGACGCCCCCCATGCCGAAACTGAGACCCGCGAGGATGGACAGCAGGGCACGCGGCAGCCTCAACTGCCCGACGGTGAAGCTAGCGCCGGGGACACTCTCGCCCAGCAGTACGCGCAGGACATCCCCAGGCGGCGTGAAGCTCTGGCCTAGCGACAAGGCGAGGACGAAGATCGCAAGCACCAGAACGAGGAGCGTAAGGATCACCGAGCCGTGCCTGCGAGCGCGGCGGCGACGGCCTTGTTTGATCGGGTTGATGGAGGGGAGAGCGGTTCCAGTCATAACTCGCGCACCCTCTGCCGCCGGACCGCCCAAATGAAGAAGGGTGCGCCAAAGAAGGCAGTGACGATCCCGACATCCAGTTCGGCAGGCCGCGCGATCAGGCGCCCAAGGACATCCGCCACCAGGAGAAGGCAAGCGCCACCCAGTGCTGAAAACGGCAGAAGCCAGCGATAATCGACCCCGATGAGCAGCCTGCAAAGATGTGGGACGACAAGCCCCAGGAAGCCGATCGGGCCGCACACGGCTGTGGTCGCGCCACACAGAAGAACAGCGCCAAAAGCTGCAACGGCGCGGGTCAGCGCCACACGTTCTCCAAGACCCGCCGCCAGATCATCCCCCAAAGCCAGGGAGTTCAGCTTACGCGCCGACAGGAGGCTGATGATGAAGCCGGCAGCCAGGAAGGGCAGCACCGGCAGGATGCGCTCAAATGTTGCTCCGCCCACCCCGCCGATGTGCCAGGATTGAATGCCGCCGGCGATGTCGTTGCGCGGAAGGACGACGGCAATGACCATGGAGGCGAAGGCGACCGACGTTGCGGCGCCGGCCAACGCGAGTTTCAGTGGCGTTGCGCCGCCGCGCCCGAGCGAGCCGATGGTGTAGACAAACACTGCCGCGCTTCCTGCACCGGCAACAGCGACCCAAATGAAAGCCTCTGCTGAGGAGATGTCGAACCATGCGACGCCGATGACCACCGCAAGCGAGGCACCCATGTTGACGCCGAGGATGCCGGGGTCGGCCAACGGGTTGCGCGTGACGCCCTGCATGATAGCGCCGGCGAGGGCCAGCGCGCCACCGGCGAGCGCGGCTAGAACGGTGCGCGGGATACGAACATTGACGGCAGCTTGACCGATGCTGTCGACCCTGCCTTGTACGCCGGCAAGGATATCGCCCCAATCGACGTCTCGCGTTCCGACGGTCACAGATAGCGCGCAGAGCAGCAGAAGAAGCACAAACAGTCCCACCAGCCACACGCTGCGCGTGGCATTGGTGCGTGCAACCACGCTTCTCTGGGGTGGCCGTCTCTGCGTCAGCATTATGGAGATTTCTTCGCCGCCTCGCTGAGGAGAGCGACATAGTCCTTCAGCACCCAGGAGATCGAAAGCGGGGTAGGATTGGCGGCCGTGCCCACTGGATTGCGTCCCAGGGTCACCAGCGCGCCCTTTGCGACAGCCGGCATCTTTGCCATCAGCGGGTTCTTTGCCAGGGCGTCGAGAAGCTTGGCGTCGCCGTAGGTGACGAGAATGTCGACGTCATCGAAATCATCGACACGTTCGGCGCTGACCGACCCGGAATATTTGCCCGGCACTGATGCCTTGGACACGCTCTTCGGCGACTTCAGACCCAGACCCCCGAAGAATTTCACGCGAGTGTCGTTGGTCGTGTAGAAGCTGACGGTGCTGAGGTCGCTGGCGTTAAGATGGGTGATGAACATCGCCGTTTTGTCCCGCAGCTCCGGATGTCCCGCGAGCGTTTCGGCAATCTGTGCCTCGATCTTCGCAATCAAGGCCTCGCCTTCCGCGGCCATGCCGAGGCCGAGGCTGTTGAAGCGGATCATCTGGCGCCAGTCCGTCGACCAGGGCGCCTCCGGATAGGCAACGACCGGCGCGATCTGGCTCAGCGTATCGTAGTCAGCCTGGCTGAGCGCTGAATAGGCGGCGAGGATCACGTCGGGCTGGGCGGCGGCAACCGCCTCGAAGTCGATTCCGTCCCCTTCATCGAACAGGATGGGCTTATCCGCCTTAAGCTCTGCCAGTTTATCGGCGACCCACGGCAGCAGGCCATCCCCGTCATCATCACCGAAATTGGCGCGGGCAAAGCCGACCGGCACGACGCCGAGCGCCAGCGGGACTTCATGGTTTGCCCATGCAACGGTGACGACACGTTCCGGCTTCTTCTCGATGACCGTGGTGCCGAGAGCGTGCTTTATAGTGACCGGAAAGGCGCCTTCTGATGCCGACCACGCGCCTGTTGCCCAGAGCGCCGCGCCGCAGGCGACAAGCAGTCGGATCCACACAACAAGCAACCGCAGCATTTCAAACTCCGCCGGACATTAAGTGGACTTTCACTTTCAGGTTCACTCCCGCACGTCAACGATAATGCAGTTGGGCGCGCCCAGAGGCGGTGAGATTTCCGAGGAATCCTACAAGGCCAAAGAAAAATACAATACTATACCGCGCCTCTCAAGTTAAGAGCCGCAACGGGGATAAACACGACATGGTGCAGCGGGCGCTTTGGGCTCAGGGGCCATATGCGGTTCACTTCCCACAGATTTTGTTGATCTCGCTGCAAGCAGCGCCTTAACCGTTTGGAATGCGTCATGGACACGAACAGAGTACACCGTCACCTAAAGCCCGGCCGCGTCGCGCATCGAAAGATCGCCCTGCTCGGTTGTACGGCGCTTGCTCTTGTTGCTCCGGCGCTGGCATCGGCACAGGACATCAACAGCGTGACCGACGGCCCGACGCTTGCCCCGATCGTCATCGAGGGCAATGGCACGAGCACAGTACTCGACACCAGCAATGACTCGAAGTCGATTGTCGCTACCCAGACGACGGGTGTCGGCAAGCTGCCGACGGACATCCTCGTCGCGCCGGCCTCCGTCTCGGTCATCACCTCGAAGGAAATCGAGGAACGTGGCGCAGAAACCGTCGAGCAGGTTGTTCAATACACCGCTGGCGTCGTGACCGACTTCTACGGTGGGGACGACCGCTACGACTATTTCGATATCCGCGGATTCACACCCTATACCTATCGTGACGGTCTGGCTGTCGGCCGCACCTTCGGCGGTGTTCGCGAGGAACCTTATGCATATGAGCGTATCGAAGTACTCAAAGGAACGAGTTCATCGGGCTTTGGCGCAGCAGAGCCGGGCGGCTCCGTCAACTACGTGACCAAGCTGCCGAAGCGCGAGCGCTTCGGCGAAGCCTATATCACTGGCGGCTCCTTCTACCACAAGGAGGTCGGCCTCGACTTCGGCGACAACATCACGGAAGACGGCTCCCTCTCCTACCGTCTGACCGGCAAGCTGCAGGGCGCAGAAGCGGAATACGATTATTCCCAGAACGATGAAAAGTTCATCATGGGTGGCCTGACGTGGCGCCCTACCGACATGACGAGCCTCTCTTTCGTATTCGATCACCTGGAGCGGCAGGGCGTGCCGGGAAATGGCGGCCAGCCGCTCGGCACCAACTTCGATCGGGACAAGTTCTTCGGCGAGCCGGACTACTACTTCCTTGACACGAACCGCAACGTCTACAGCCTGATGTTCGACCACGACTTTGGCAATGGGCTGAGCTTTGCGTCCAATGCCCGCTACAGTAAGGCTGACAACGCCTTTGGTAGCGCTTACCTTTCGAACACCCGCTCCGACGGCTCCAATCTCGCCGATCGTTACTTCTTCGGCAGTGACACCTCCGCCGAGCAGTTCGTCATCGACGCCAACCTGATCTACGAGGCGAGTTTCGAAAACGTCGACAGCCGCACCTTGATCGGCGCCGACTACAACAACTTCGAGTCCAGGAACTACGGCCTTTACATTCCGGGCGCTCCGCCAATCAACTGGACCAACCCGGTCTATTCAGGTGGTCCGGTATCCACGGCACCCACTTCCGGAACGGGCAATGACCAGGTCACCAAGGCGATTTATCTCCAGCAGGACCTGACCTTTGCCGACAGACTGACCGTCAGCCTCGGCTTGCGCAATGACTGGTTCGACCTCAGCCAGACCAACCTCTTCACTGGTGCCTCTTCCTCAGGTGACCATAGCGAGTTCACCAAGCGTCTCGGCGTGAGCTACAAGATCACCGAAGAGCTGGCTGCCTTTGCGAGCTACGCGGAATCCGCGGCACCTCCCGGTATCGGTACCGATCCGACTACGGGCAAGCAGTATGAGATAGGCATCAAGTACCGTCCGGATGCCTTCCCTGCCCTCTTCACCGCTTCGGTCTATGACCTGACCAAGGGCAACATCACCGTCTACGACAGCGTCACCTACCTGCCGGCAACAGTGAACAAGGTGCGGCATCGTGGTGTGGAGCTCGAAGCCAAAGCGGAGATCGCCGACAACTTCAACATTATCACGGCCTACAGCTATATCGACTCCAGGATCGACGAGCCGGGTGGTGCCAGCGACGGCAACCGCTTGATGCGTGTTCCGGAGCACACGGCGTCGATCTGGGGCACATATACGCTTGAGGGCGACGGGAACCGCGGCGACATGACCTTCAGCCTCGGTGCACGTTTCCTCGACTCGTACTTCCTGAACCTCACCAACACCGGATCGTCGGAAAGTGCCGTGGTTTTCGACGCTGCCTTCACCTACAAGGTGGCGGAGAATACGACGCTCCAACTGAACGCCAGCAATCTGTTCGACGAAAAGCATATCGCCAGCCAGGACAGCGGTGGCGTGTACTACAATCCGGGTCGGGCCATCTACGCAACGCTGCGCCAGACCTGGTAATCGCGAAAAGCTCGTCTTGTCTCGGCAGGACGAGCGCCGTCCCTAGGTTAGGCCTTTCTTGCGTCGCCACGCCGCCGGTGTTTCGCCGGCGGTTTTGCGGAAAACCTTCGTCAGGTGCGCCTGGTCGGAAAAGCCGAGCTGGTTCGCGATCTCTGCGAGACTCAAGTCCGTCTCCCGCAACATCGTTTTCGCAAGCTCGATCCGCTTGCCCAGCTGCCATTGCAGGGGTGTCTTCCCGACGGTCTGCTTGAAGACACAGGAGAACCAGCTTTCCGACAACCCAACCGCGGCCGCCATTTCGGCGACCGACACCCGTTGGCCACAGCGCGCGTCGACGTAGGCGTTCAGCTTGTTCATTTGCGCCTGGGTCAGCCGGCCGTTGGCTTGATCCTGTTGATCGCCGGTAAGGTCAAGCAACCCGGTGACGATGCTCCCGACGAGGCTTTCGACATAAGCACTGTGCCTTGATGGAGTTGCAAGTTCATCTATCACGAGGCCAGCGAGTGTCTCGACCGCATCCGCCTGTTGAAGTTCGACCGGGCGATTGATGGCTGCCAGAGCCGCGGACCGTCCAATGGAGGGGGCCAGATACTTGACCAATCGGTCCTTGTGCAGATGCAGGTTAAGATGCCCGAAGCGATGCCCCTTCTCGCTGCTTGTCCACATCGGCACACCAGCCGGGACATACAGCGCCTTCATCATCGGCCGGTAGTACCGTTGGATGTCTCCGCCGGTGTTGGACAAGCGGATGCGTGACGACACGTCGTTCCGGAAGATCATGATGCGTGGGTCGTCGGCGAGGTAATACCCCTTGGCGCCGGCCTGGCTTTCGGCCTCCCAATACACGCCGACCATGCCATCCATCTGTCGCCACCGTGCCGGGGCGACGGGCCGGATGCCCTCCGTATGCCAGATCATCGAGTGCCAGAAGTTCAATGTCACACATCCATCTCGCGCCGGGCGTCCTGAGAATGCGCCCGGCTTGCGCCTCGCCCCTACGGGTCAGGTGCCTCAAATTGGCGACGCCCCGTATAAGATGAGCGATAACATCATGTTTATATCGATGGCAACATAAACAGGTTCGGCTTGCGCCGTCGAAGGAGGCGATACCGCGTTGTGACGACGCGGTATCGGCTGGCTAAGGTCAGGCCTTCGCAGGGAAGGCTGCTTCAAACAGGCGCGAAAGCCTGTCGGCGAAGGCACGCGGATGCGCGGGTTTGTCACCGTCCAGAATGCGGGCTTCATCCAGCAGAAGCCAAACCGCATCCTCCTTTGCAGACGTCTCGGAGATGGAGGCAAGGCCCGAGATCAGCTTGCTCTGCGGGTTGATCTCAAGCACCGGCTTCGACGCGGTCGAGAGGCGGCCTGCCCCTTGGAGGATCTTCTCCAACTGGCGGTCAGGACCCTGCTCGGAGGCGACGAGGCAGACCGCACTTTCCGTGAGGCGTGAAGAGACACGGACTTCGGCAACTTCTTCCTTCAGCGTCTCGCGGGCGAATTCAACAAAGGCGGCCACCTCGTCAGAGGGCTTGGCAGTGCTGTCTTCCTTGGTCTCGCCACCAGCGACCTTATCAAGATCGCTCAGGCCCTGGGTGATCGACTTGAAGCTCTTGCCTTCAAAATCCTGGACGTTTGGAGCCCAGAAGCTGTCGACCGGATCGGTAAGCAGGAGAACCTCAATGCCGCGGGCTCGGAAGCCTTCCAACTGCGGAGAAGCATTGAGCTGCTCAAGGCTGGTTCCGGCAATGTAGTAGATGGCCGACTGACCTTCCTTCATGTCCTTGACGTAGTCCGCGAGGCTCCGGTGCCCTTCACCGGACGCCGTGGTCTTGAAGCGGGCGAGCTTCAGCAGTTGCGTGCGACGCTCGAAGTCGTCGTAGATACCTTCCTTGAGGATCGCGCCGAACAGTTCCCAGATCTTGTCGAAGTTATCGGTGTCGCTTTCTGCCTGCTTTTCCAGCGCCGTCAGGATGCGGCTCGTCACCCCCTTGCGGATGGCGGAGAGGATCGGGCTTTCCTGGATCATTTCGCGTGAAATGTTGAGCGGCAGGTCTGCGGTGTCGACGATACCGCGCATGAAGCGCAGGTAGCGCGGCAGGAGATCGGCGTCATCGGTGATGAAGACGCGCTTGACGTAAAGCTTCATGCGGCCGTGGCGCTCGGCGTCAAAGAGATCGAACGGCAGCGAGCCTGGCACGAAGGTTAGCGCTGTATATTCGTGGCGGCCTTCCGCGCGGAAGTGCACGTTCAGGAGCGGCTCATCATACTGTCCCGAAACGCCACGGTAGAAGTCGTTATATTCCTCCTTGGTGATGTCGCTCCGTGATTTCGTCCAGAGAGCGACACCATCGGTCACCTTCGCGGGTTCGGCGCCAGCCTTCTCCACAAGCTCTATCGGAACCGGCACATGGCCCGACTGCTCGCGGATGATCCGCTCGACCGCCCACTTACCGGTGTAGGACTTCGCGTCTTCCATCAACTGGAGGGTCACCCGCGTGCCGCGCGCCGGTGCATCTGCGGGGTCGACCGGCGAGATGGTGTAGCTTCCCTTGCCATCGGACGACCACTTCCAGGCTTGGTCCTGGTCGGCACGGCGCGAGACCACGTCGACGCGATCGGCCACCATGAAGGAAGAGTAGAAACCGACACCGAACTGGCCGATCAGTTCGGCCTTGTCATTGGCCTTTGCGGCTTCTAGCCGCTCCATGAAGGCGCGCGTTCCCGAACGGGCGATTGTGCCGAGTGCATCAACCAATTCCTCGCGGCTCATGCCGATGCCGTTGTCTTCGACGGTCAGCGTGCGCTTGTCTTCGTCCAGTGAGATCAGGATGCGCGACGGTGCACCGTCCGCTGCAAGTCCCGGCTGTGAAATGGCTTCGTAACGGAGTTTTTCGCAGGCATCGGCCGCGTTGGAAATAAGCTCGCGGAGGAAGACGTCCTTATCGGAGTAAACCGAGTGCACCATCATGTGCAGAAGTCGGCTGACGTCAGCCTCGAAACTGTGTTGTTCCGCGGCGTGTTCTTGCGTGATCGTGGTCATTGTCACCCCATTATGCTGGAAATCGCGCGACAGATGGTTTTCGCGTTGGCGGATTTCAAGCACCGGACCCGAGCAAGATCAACGAGTTTTCGGCAGGGGTGGCCGAGCGCCGCGGAACGGCGCCCGGCAATGTCATGTCTTAGGCACGCAGATCGAAGCGATCTGCATTCATCACCTTGTTCCAGGCCGCAACGAAGTCGTTGATGAACTTCTGCTTGGAATCGGACTGCGCATACACTTCGGCGATGGCGCGCAGCTGCGAATGCGAACCGAAGATCAGGTCGACGCGCGTTGCCGTCCACTTCGGTGCCTTCGTCTTGCGGTCATGGCCCTCATAGACGCCATCCTTGCCTTCGACCGGTGCCCATTCCGTGCTCATGTCGAGCAGGTTGACGAAGAAGTCGTTGGTAAGGGTTTCCGGCTTGTCGGTGAACACGCCATGCTCCGGCTGGCCAGCCTTCAGCACCCGCAGACCACCAACGAGAACCGTCATTTCAGGCGCCGTCAGCCGCAGAAGCTGGGCACGGTCAACAAGCGCCTCTTCCTGCTGCATGAACTGGTGCTTCGACGTGTTGACGTAGTTGCGGAAACCGTCTGCACGGGGCTCGAGCGGAGCGAAGGAATCAACGTCCGTCTGTTCCTGCGAGGCATCCATGCGGCCAGGCGTGATAGGTACGACGACCTCGTGACCGGCGGCCTTTGCTGCCTTCTCGATGCCGACTGCACCACCAAGAACGATCATGTCGGCAAGCGAGATCTTCTTGTTGCCGGTCTGGGAGGCGTTGAACTGCTTCTGGATGTCTTCCAGAACCGCCAGCACCTTGGCAAGCTGTGCCGGCTGGTTTGCTTCCCAATCCTTCTGCGGAGCAAGACGGATGCGGGCGCCGTTCGCGCCGCCGCGCTTGTCGGAGCCACGGAAGGTCGAGGCAGAAGCCCAGGCCGTCGAGACGAGTTCCTGAACGGAAAGGCCGCTCGCCAGGATCTTTTCTGCGAGAACCGCAAGGTCCTTGTCATCCACGAGGTCGTGGTCGACGGCTGGAATGACGTCCTGCCAGATCAGATCTTCTGCCGGTACTTCCGGGCCGAGGTAACGAACCTTCGGACCTATGTCGCGGTGGGTCAGCTTGAACCAGGCGCGAGCGAAGGCATCCGCGAACTGATCCGGGTTTTCGAGGAAGCGGCGCGAGATCTTTTCGTAGGCGGGATCGAAGCGCAGCGACAGGTCGGTCGTCAGCATGGTGGGAACGCGCTTCTTGGACGGATCGAACGGATCCGGCACGGAAGCCTCGGCGCCCTTTGCACGCCACTGGTAGGCGCCGGCCGGGCTCTTTTCGAGTTCCCATTCAAAGTTGAACAGGTTTTCGAAGAAGTAGTTGCTCCACTGGGTCGGCGTCTGCGACCAGATAACCTCCGGACCACCTGTGATAGCGTCGGCGCCGTGGCCGGTACCGAATTTGCTCTTCCAGCCGAGGCCCTGCTCCTCCAGGGCGCCACCTTCCGGCTCAGCACCGATGAAGGACGGATCGCCTGCGCCATGGGTCTTGCCGAAGGTATGGCCGCCGGCGATCAGCGCCACGGTTTCTTCGTCGTTCATCGCCATGCGGCGGAAGGTTTCGCGGATATCGCGCGCTGCTGCGACCGGATCAGGATTGCCGTTCGGACCTTCCGGATTGACATAGATGAGGCCCATCTGCACGGCGCCAAGCGGTTCGGACAGCTGGCGCTCGCCGCTGTAGCGCTCGTCGCCCAGCCAGCTGCCTTCCGGGCCCCAGAACAGTTCTTCCGGCTCCCAGGTGTCGGCGCGGCCACCGGCAAACCCGAAGGTCTTGAAGCCCATCGATTCGAGGGCGACGTTACCCGTCAGGATCATCAGGTCTGCCCAGGAGATCTTGTTGCCGTACTTCTGCTTGATCGGCCAGATCAGGCGACGGGCCTTGTCGAGGTTGGCGTTGTCCGGCCAGCTGTTGAGCGGCGCGAAACGCTGTTGTCCGCCACCTGCGCCGCCACGGCCATCGGTGATGCGATAGGTACCTGCGCTGTGCCATGCCATGCGGATGAAGAGGCCACCGTAATGACCGAAGTCGGCCGGCCACCAGTCCTGCGAATCTGTCATGAGGGCACGAAGGTCGTTCTTTACGGCCTCGAGGTCGAGCTTCTTGAACTCTTCGGCATAATTGAAGGACTGCCCAAGCGGATCACCGAGGCCAGAATTGGCGTGGAGAATCTGCACGTCCAGCTGGCTCGGCCACCACTCCTTGTTCGTTCTGCCGCGCGGCGTGTGTGCAACCGGACATTTGCCGGCGTTCTCCTTGGACTGAGCATCCATGATTGTTCTCCTAGTTTCCCTTGACCCACGCAGATCGACCGATCGCGCATGGTTCCCGTCCGGTGCAAGCTAGGGAGACGTAGCAACCGTCCCCGCTTCCCCGAAGGTCTCTTAGCTCAGCTCCACGATAAATTTAAGTTGGATTTGCTGATTGCTGCGATAAGATGAGCTTATGAAGAACGTGACCCTGAAGCAGCTTCGGTATTTTGAGGCGCTCGCTCGCGACGGCAGGTTTCGCATTGCTGCGGAAGCCTGCGCCATCTCACAGCCAGCGCTTTCCATGCAGATCAAGGAACTGGAGCAGGAGCTAGGCAGCGCACTGTTCGAACGAAACGCAAGGGAGGTTACGCTCACAGAATTCGGAAAGCTGTTTGCTTTGCGCGTTCGCGACATCCTGCGGGCTGTCGACGAACTTGGGGATTTTGCCCGCACCTCGCGAAACCACTTCCTGAAGCGGCTGCGCATTGGCGTCATCCCGACCGTGGCGCCTTACCTGTTGCCGGTCATCATCAATGACCTGAACCGCACCTTCAGCGGCATCGAGATCGACGTCCGGGAAACGCTGACGACGAAGCTCGTCCAAGAGGTCATCCAGGGTGGGTTGGACATGGCGATCGTCGCTCTGCCCGTATCCGAGCCAGCGCTCAAGGAGATGACGCTGCTGGAAGAAAAGTTCGTGTTGGTGCGGCGACGCGAGGACGAGGCAAAGCCCGTGCCGGAGCGCGAGGCGCTACGTGAGATGCGACTGCTCCTGCTTGAGGAAGGCCATTGTTTCCGCGACCAGGCACTTTCCTTCTGCAAGGCCGGGCCGATGCGACCGAAGGAGATCATGGAAGGCAGTTCCCTTTCGACGCTGGTACAGATGGTCGGCGCCGGCATCGGCGTGACGCTGATCCCGGAAATGGCAGTTCCCGTGGAAACGCGCTCGGCGCTGGTGTCCATCGCGCGGTTTCCGCCGCCCCAGCCATCGCGCCGTATCGGAATTGTCTGGCGCAACTCCGCCCCCTTGGCCATCCAGCTTCAGCAGATCGCCGACGTCATCCGCCAATCCGCCCAGTCGCATCTGGCCACTGACCCGTCTCAGCCGAGCCTGGCGTCAGTAGGGTAAGCCGACGTAGTTCTCGGCGAGTGCGGTCGAGGCTGCGCGGGAATGCGTCAGGTAATCCAGTTCGGCTTCCTGGATCTTCTGGTCAAACTCGTCGGTGTCAGGGAAGCGGTGCATAATGGTGGTCATCCACCAGGAGAACCGCACCGCCTTCCAGACGCGCGNGAGCGCCTTTCCGGAATAGGCGTCGATGCCTGCGGACGAGCGTTCGCCNTAANACTGCTGCAAGCCCTCAAAGAGGTAGTACACGTCGCTTGCNGCNAGGTTCAGNCCCTTTGCGCCCGTGGGAGGTACGATGTGGGCAGCATCACCAACAAGGAACATGGTGCCGAAGCGCATCGGTTCGGCCACGAACGAGCGTAGCGGGGCGATCGATTTTTCGAAGGAAGGCGCAGTGACGAGGGCTTCGGCATGGTGAGCCGGAAGCCGCCGGCGCAACTCGTCCCAGAAGCGATCGTCGCTCCAGTCCTCGATCTTTTCATCGAGGGTACATTGGACATAATAGCGGCTGCGCGTCGGCGACCGCATTGAGCACAGCGCAAAACCGCGCGGATGATTCGCATAGATGAGTTCGTGATTGACCGGAGCAACCTCTGCGAGGATCCCAAGCCACCCGAACGGGTAGACTTTCTCGAAAACCCGGATCGCACGCTCCGGAACCGCCTTGCGGCTTGCGCCATGGAAACCGTCGCAGCCGGCAATGAAGTCGCAGTCGATGCGATGAGAGATACCGTCCTTGCGGTAGGTGACATAAGGCGCAGCCGTGTCGAAATTATTCGGCTCGACATCGGACGCTTCGTAGATGGTCACGCTACCATCCCGCTCCCGCTGCTCCATCAGATCCCGCGTCACCTCCGTCTGACCATAGACCATGACGCGTTTGCCGCCGGTCAGTCCAAGGAGGTCAATCCGGTGGTCGCGTCCATCGAAGGCGAGCGAAAAGCCGTCATGTGGCAGGCCTTCCTCATGCATGCGTGCGCCGCAACCTGCCTTGTCGAGAAGACCGACCGTCCCCTCCTCCAGCACGCCCGCCCGCACGCGTCCGAGAATGTAGTCCTTGCTCACACGGTCTAGGATGACGTTGTCGATGCCAGCCTGCGTGAGGAGTTGGCCAAGCAGCAGCCCTGACGGGCCCGAGCCAATGATGGCGACCTTTGTACGCAACGCAGACCTCCCTGAGCGTTAAGCAGGTGAAATGTGCTTGACTTAGGAAGAGGATCGTGTCCCAAGGCGTGGTGTAGCTTTGGCGGTCGCCGTGCCTTCCGGATAGAGCCGGGAATGGATCAGCTTGCGGCTGGCAGGCTGATGAGCGGATCATCGCTCATCGTGGCGATT
>Ga0065721_10049577_pt1 | contig 31208 bp, 30 predicted proteins | sample Mesricmetagenome_FD_59108 | JGI IMG/M metagenome (GOLD analysis project Ga0065721, IMG submission 59108) | Mesophilic microbial community from rice straw/compost enrichment Sample: eDNA_1 v2 (version 2) | ecosystem: Engineered > Solid waste > Grass > Composting > Bioreactor | place: USA: Davis...
GGCCGCCCGCGTCGGCCACCGCGTCGCGGGCCTGGGCGACCAGCCGCAGCACGCGGTCGGCGTAGTCGGCCAGCACGCGGCCGGCCGGCGTCGGCGCCATGCCGCGGCTGAGACGCCGGAACAGGTCGACGCCGAGATCCTCCTCCAGCCGCTTCAGCCGCGCGGTCACGTTCGACTGGACGCAGTTGAGCGATTCGGCCGCCCGGCTGACGCTTCCGGTCTCGGCCACCGCCTTCACGACACGCAGGCCCGCTAGGTCCACGACACCACTCCCATCACTTTGAGTGAAGCATAGCATCGAAACATTTCATTGGAAATGAGGGGTTCGCCGCGCGAGAATCAACCCGTTCCACGTGGGAGATGGTCATGGTCCGGGTGTTGATCGGCGGCGTTCTGGCGCTGGCCATCTCCATGGGGGTGGGGCGGTTCGCCTTCACGCCGATCCTGCCGGCGATGCAGGAGGCTACCGGGCTGGGCGCCGACGGCGCCGGGCTGCTCGCCTCGCTGAACTACCTGGGCTATCTGGTCGGCGCGCTCGCGGCCACGCTGGTGCCGCACGGGGCCGTGCGCACGGCGGTGTTCCGCGCGTCGCTGGTCGCCAGCGTCGCCACCACGGCCGGCATGGGGCTGACCGACAGCATGGTGGCGTGGGGAATCCTGCGCTTCGTGTCCGGGCTGGTCAGCGCCGGCATCTTCATCCTGGCCATCGCCATGGCGCTGGACGCGCTGGCGCGCGGCGGGCGGGAGTCGTGGAACGGCTGGGTCTTCTCCGGCGTGGGCCTGGGCATCGCGGCGAGCGGCCTGTTCGTCGCCCTGCTGGACGACCGGCTGGGCTGGCGCGGCGACTGGCTGTGGCTGGGGCTGATCTGCGCGGTGCTCGGCACCCTGCCCTGGCTGTGGCTGACCGATCCGCCGGCCGCCCATGCCCATGCCCACCCCCATGCCGCGGCGGCCGGGGCGAAGCGCCCATCCGCCGGCCTGCCGGCGCCACTGCTGCTGCTGACCGTCGCCTATTTCCTGGAAGGCGGCGGCTACATCATCACCGGCACCTTCCTGGTGTCCATCCTGAAGAGCATGCCGGAGACCGCCCGGCTGGGCGAGGCGGCCTGGATGGTCGGTGGGCTCGCCGCCATGCCCTCCGGCCTGATCTGGGCCGCGGCGGGGCGCCGGCTGGGGCTGTGGCGGGCGCTGATCCTGGCGCATGTGGTGCAGGCCATCGGCATCCTGCTGCCGGTCACCGGGGTTCCCGCCGCCGCGGTGCTGTCCGCCGTGCTGTACGGCGGCACCTTCATCGGCATCGTCACGCTGAGCTTCACGCTGGGCCGGACCCTGTCGGGCGGCGCGTCCGCCCGGATCATCGGCGCGCTGACCGCGGCCTATGGCGTCGGCCAGATCATCGGGCCGCTGCCGGCCGGGATGATCGTGGCGCGCACCGGCCGTTTCGACATGGCGCTGGCCGGCGCCGCCGGGGCGGTCCTGCTGGGGGCGGCCCTGCTGGCGGTCGGGTCCTGGCTGGCCCGCCGCCCCAGCGCGCCGGAGGTTGCCGTCCGCACCGGGGACGCGTAGCCTTCGCCCATGACGCTGTTCGACCCGCTCCGCCCCGACGACGCCCGCCAGCACGCCCCCGCGACGGAGCGCAACCGCGCCCCCATCCTGGAGGTGCTGCGCCGCGTCCTGCCGCCGCAGGGGCTGGTGCTGGAGGTGGCGAGCGGCACCGGCCAGCACGCCGTCGCCTTTGCCGAGGCCCTGCCCCACCTGACCTGGCAGCCCAGCGACCCCGATCCCCAACTGCGCGCCAGCATCCAGGCCTGGAGCGCGTCGGCCGGCCTGGGCAATCTGCGCGATCCGCTCGACCTCGACGCCGCCGCCCGGAATTGGCCGCTGGACAGGGCCGACGCCGTTGTCTGCATCAACATGATCCACATCGCGCCCTGGGCGGCGGGGCTGGGCCTGCTGGACGGGGCCGCCCGGCTGCTGCCCGCAGGGGCGCCGCTGCTGCTCTACGGCCCCTTCATGCGCGACGGGCGCCACACCGCCCCCAGCAACGCCGCCTTCGACGACAACCTGAAGGCCCGCAACCCGGCCTGGGGCGTGCGCGACCTGGGCGAGGTGGAGCGCGCCGCGGCCGGCTTCACCCTGGCCGAGGTGGTCGAGATGCCCGCCAACAACCTGACCGTCGTCCTGCGCCGCCGCTGAGCGCCCCAGCCTTTCCCCATCCTTGCGTCGTTGCCCCTACCCCGCAGGAGGTGCGGTCTTCCGCCGCAGTTTCGCGTGCGGAAGATTTGCTATTGTTTCTCCGCGAAGCTCAAGTTTGCAAACTTATTTCAATCTGGGGGAAACGATGAAGCGCAAGCTGGTTCCTGACGTGGTGAAGTCGCAGGAACTCATTCTGGTGCCGGAGGACACCTCGGTCCTGACCGTGTCGAAGCTGATGGCGGAGAAGAACATCGGCGCCGTGCTGGTGGTCAATCACGGCGCCCTCGTCGGCATCGTCACCGAGCGTGACCTGAACAACAAGGTGCTCGCCACCGAGATCGATCCGTTCGCGACCGAAGTCTCGACCATCATGACCCGCAACCCGGATACCCTTCCGCCGGACGCGGACGCCAGCGAGGCGCTGGCCCTGATGCATTCGAAGCACTACCGCCACCTGCCCATCACCCAGGGCAAGCGCGCCGTTGGCATCGTCTCCATCCGCGACCTGTTCAAGCTCGCCTACGAGCACATGACCGCGGAGTCGTGATCCCCGTCCGGAGAAATTCCGGACAAAAGAAAACCGGGCCGCCCTTGCAGGGGCGGCCCGGTCCTTTTCAGGACAATCCGTTTCGGATCAGTGCGCGCCTTCTTCCCGCCCGCGCTTGCGGCGGGATGTGGCGAGAAGGTTCAGCGCCTCCACCAGCGCCGAGAAGGCGATGGCGAAGTACAGGTAGCCCTTGGGGATGTGGAAGCCCAGGCCGTCGGCGACCAGCGCGATGCCGACCAGCAGCAGGAAGGACAGGGCCAGCATCTTCACGGTCGTGTGCCGGTTGACGAAGTCGCCGACCGGGCCGGAGGCGAACAGCATCACGCCCATGGCGATGACGACGGCGGTGACCATCACCGGCAGGTGGTTGGACATGCCGACCGCGGTGATCACGCTGTCCAGCGAGAAGACGATGTCGAGAAGCATGATCTGAACGACCACGCCGCCGAAGGTGGCGACCTTCGGCTTGGCCCCTTCGTCCTCGTGGCCTTCCACCGTGTGGTGGATCTCCGTCGTGCCTTTGGCGATCAGGAACAAGCCGCCGCCGATCAGGATCAGGTCGCGGCCGGAGAGATCCATTCCGAACACGTTGATCAGGGGCTGCGTCAGCGTTGCGATCCAGGCGATGGAGGCCAGCAGCATCAGGCGCGTGATCAGCGCCAGCGCCAGCCCCACCTGCCGCGCCTTCTTCTGCTGGTGCGCCGGCAGCTTCGCCGCCATGATCGAAATGAAGATGATGTTGTCGATGCCCAGCACGATCTCCAGAGCGGTGAGCGTCAGGAGGCTGGCCCAGACTTGCGGGTCGGCGAGGATGTCGAGCATTGAAAAAATGGGCTCCGGATACGGCGAGTGCGTCGGTAACCGCGCAGATGTGGTCGCCGTTCCGGAAACTCAATGGCAGAGCCCGCGCTTTCTTTTACCCTTTCCGCCCTATTCCTCGCCGTGCAGGCGGTCTTCCTGCAATCGGTCCACCGCGCGCCGGTCGCGCTTGGTCGGCCGGCCGGCGCCGGGGTCGCGGGGCGCCGGATCGCGATAGGGGTCCCGGATCGCCTCTTCCCGCACGGGCGGGGCGAGATCCTCGTACAGGGTGCGCGCCTCCTCCGCCGGGCCACGGCGGCTGCCCAGCGCCGTAACCTTGACGACGCGGATGTGCCGCCCCTGCGGGAAGGTCAGCACGTCGCCCGGCTTCACCGCGAAATGCGCCTTGGTGACGACCGTCCCCGACACGCGCACAGCCCCACCGTTGCACAGCTTCGCGGCCAGGCTGCGCGTCTTGAAGAAGCGCGCGAACCACAGCCACTTGTCGATCCGCAGCCGGCCGGCGCCGGGGTCGGGCCGGCCATCATTTTCGGGGCCATCATTTTCGGGGCCGTCATCAAAGTCGTCGCGTTCGTCGCTCATCCAATTCCTGACAGCTGGCGCAGTTTGGCGAAGGGGTGGTCGGTGTTGACGGGCTTTTCGCGGCGCGGCTTAGCGCGGTGGTTGCGCCGGCGCCGCCACGTCACCGCCCCATCCTCCGCCACCGAGCGCGTGTAGCCAAGCCCCTTCAGGACGACGCCCAACTCCTCCGGCTTCACGCCGATCATCTGGCCGAGCGCCGCCTCGGGCGTCGCAGCCCTCTCCTTGGCGTTCTTCAGCATCTCGGTCTCCAGCCGGTCGAGCATGTCCACGCGCACGGCGCGCGGGCCGGCGGCCGGGTAGCCGATGGCCTCCCAGAAGGCCGGCGGCGCGCCCGCGGCTTCCACCGACACGCGGCCGGGCGGCGGGATCGGCACGGGCAGGGCGATCCGGTGCTTCACCGCCCACAACAGGCCGCGCAGCTCCACCGCCCCCGGCTTGGCGAGCGCCGTCAGGTAGATGTGCGAGACGCCCAGCCGGACTCCATGCTTGGCCAGCGCCTTGCGGTCGGTTTTCTCCAGCCCTTCCACCAGGGACGCCACGGGCGCGCGCGGCAGGGCGCCCATGTTCTCCACAAGCTGGAAGGCCAGCCCGCGCGCGGTGCCGGTCAGATCGCCCCCGGTCAAGTTACCGGCATCGCGCAACGCCAGCAGCGGCTTCAGCCGGGCGGCGATGCGGTCCTTCAGCCAGCGCTCCAGCCGGGCGCGCACGCGGTCGAGCTGCGATGCGTCGAGCAGCCCTTCGTCGAAGGGCACCACCGCCGGGGTCAGCACCGACGGGCCGGGGCCGAGCTTCGCCACCGGAAGACCGTCGGCGGTCAGCACCCCGTCCATGCCCAGCGCGAAGGCGTCGTCCGGCTCCTGTTCAAAGGCGCGCAGGCGGGACGCGACCTCGTCGCGGAGCGCGCGGCGGGCGGCGCTCATCAGCGACTTCGCCTCCTCCGACCGCTCCGGCGCGTCGGGCACGAAGCGGAAGCCCTCCAGCCGGCCGACCGGGTGGCCTTCCACCACCACCTCGCCGTCGGCCCGCACGCCGCCCAGCAGTTCCCGCCCGTCCTTCAGCGTGCGGACCAGCGTGGCGGAGCGGCGGTCGATGAAGCGTTGCGTCAACCGTTCGTGCAGCGCGTCGGACAGCCTGTCCTCGATGGCGCGGGTCTGGCCCTGCCAATGAACGGGGTCCTTCAGCCAGGACGGCCGGTTGGAGATGTAGGTCCAGGTGCGGATGTGCGCGATGCGCGCCACCAGCGCGTCGATGTCGCCCTCCGTCCGGTCTAGCCGGGCGATCTGCTTGGCCACCCAATCCTCGTCCAGCCTCCCGATGCCGGTGCGCAGGTACCGGAAGACCTGGGCCAGCAGCCGGGTGTGGGCGTCCGACAGCACCTTGCGGAAGTCGGGGACCTGACAGACCTCCCACAGCAGGCGCACGTTGTCGCGGCCCTTGGCGAGGTCCATGATCTCCGGGTCGCGCACCAGGGCCTGGAGCGCCAGATGGTCGTCGGCGTCGCGGGCGCGGATCAGCTCCGGGATCGGCGGGCGTTCCTCCAGCGACTTCAGCAGGAAGCCGGGCGTGTCGAAGCGCAGCTTGCTGTTGCGCCACATCAGCGTCTTGATCGTCTCGAACTCGTGGTTCTCGACGCGGTTGACGACGTCGGCTTCCAGCTCCCCCACCTCGTCGGTGGTGCCGAAGGTGCCGTCGCGCATGTGGCGGCCGGCGCGGCCGGCGATCTGCGCGACCTCGGGCGCCCGCAGGCGGCGCGGGGCGAAGCCGTCGAACTTCACGATGCGGGCGAAGGCCACATGGTCCACGTCCATGTTCAGGCCCATGCCGATGGCGTCGGTCGCCACCAGATAGTCCACCTCCCCCGCCTGGTAGAGCCCGACCTGCGCGTTGCGGGTGCGCGGGCTCAGCGCGCCCAGCACCACCGCCGTGCCGCCGCGCTGGCGCCGGATCAGTTCCGCCAGCGCGTAGACGTCGGTCGCCGAGAAGGCCACGACGCAGGACCGCGGCGGCAGGCGCGTCAGCTTCCTGTAGCCGGCGTAGGTCAGCTGCGAGAAGCGCGGGCGGCTGATGAACTCCGCGCGCGGCACCAGCCGGCGGATCAGCGGCTGGACAGTGTCGGAGCCCAGGAACATGGTCTCCACCAGCCCGCGCGCGTTCAGCAGGCGGTCGGTGAAGATGTGCCCGCGCTCCGGATCGGCGCAGAGCTGGACCTCGTCCACCGCCAGGAAATCCACCGCCCGGTCGAGCGGCATGGATTCCACCGTGCAGACCCAATAGGACGGGTTTGGGGGCAGGATCTTCTCTTCGCCGGTGACAAGCGCCACGGCGTTCCTGCCCTTGATGGACACGATGCGGTCATAGTTCTCGCGCGCCAGAAGGCGCAGCGGGAAGCCGATCATCCCCGTCCGGTGGCCGAGCATGCGCTCGATGGCAAGGTAGGTTTTTCCGGTGTTGGTCGGCCCCAGCACGGCGACCACGCGGCCCCCAGCACCCAGACCGCCCCCGGACGAAGCGAGGACAGAGGTCATGAGGTAAGTTTTGGGCCTGGGGGGCGGCAATGCAAGCGTAAGGGAGGCTGTCGTATTCGGTTTCTCCGCGGTTGACACCCGGTTGTCTAAGACGTCGGACCAATGGACCCGCGCGGGTTATCGTGTCTAGGCTGAAGGACCCCAGCCGGAGACTTCCCATGCGCCGCCTTCCCGCCCGTCCGCTCGCCATCGCACTCGTCATCGCCGCCGCCGCGGTCGCGGCGCCCGCCCGCGCGGAAGCCCCGCCGGTGACGGAGGATGGTGCAAAGGCGCTGGCCGCCGCGCTGAAGGACGGGCTGGCGCGCTGGTTCCCGAAGACGGAGGACAGCGTCGACCTGCGCTGGAAGGGCGAACCGGTGGCGATACCGGCCGGCGACCATTACGAGGTGACCCTGCCCCCGGTGAGCGCGGTGGAGGAGGACGGCACCTCCATCGAGGTCGGTAGCGTCCGCCTGACGGTGAAGCCGCAGGACGGCGGCACCCACGCCATCACCGCCACCCTGCCCGACGCGATCCCCGTCCTGGACAGCGGCAAGCCGAGCGCCACCATCCGCATCGGCCGCCAGCGCTTCTCCGGCGTCTGGTCGGGCGCCTACGAAACCCTGCTGTCCGTGGACGCCGACTATGGCGACCTGTCGGTCACCAGCGACAAAAAGCCGGGCAAGGACGGCAAGAAGGACGAGAGCGCGCTGACTGTCGGATCCGTGACGATGACCGGCGACCTGAAGCCGGACGACACCGCCACCGGCACCTCCACCTGGAGCGGCCCCGGCGCGCTGTCCATCAGCAACGTCCGCTTCCTCGACGAGCACAAGAAGGAGGTGATGTCGCTGGCCGGCCTGACCGCGGAGGGCAGCTACACCCGCGTCGACCTGTCCCGCGCGGCGGCGATGCAGCGGCTGACCCAGACGCACGCCCTGGCCGGGACCGAGCCGACAGCGGCGGAGGTGGTCCCCCTGATGCAGGGCCTGATGGCCGGGGCGAGCTTCCGCATGCACCTGTCCGCCCTGAAAGGCGAGAACCCCGAGGACGGAACGCGCCTGGAACTGGCCCAGTTCTCCACCCGCAGCAGCGTCGAGGATCTGGACAAGCCGCTGGCCGGCGCGACGCTGGGGTTCGAGGCGTCCGGGCTGAGCCTGACGCCGCCGGTCGCCCCGAAGGCCTTCATGCCGGACAAGCTGGATGTGCAGATCAGCGCCGCCAAGCTGCCGACCGCAACCCTGTGGAAGTCTTTTTCCGACCTCGCCACGCTTGCCGAATCGCAGGCGCAGGACGAAGAGGAGGAGGATGGCGAGGACACGCCCGATCCGCAGGCGGAGGCCATCATGAACCGCCTCGTCGGCGCCATGGCGGAGGTCGGCAGCGAAATGCGCATCGACACGCTGGTGGTGAACACGCCGGCGACCTCCGGCACCGTGACAGGCTCCATGCGGATGGCGGCCAACAGCGCCTACGGCGCCGTGGGCGGCGCGACCGTGCTGCTGCGCGGCCTCGACGCCGCGGCCAAGGCGCTGCAACCCAAGCCCGGCCAGAAGGCGGACAAGGAGATGCAGAGCACGCTGGGCATCATCGCCATGCTCCAGGCCATGGGCCAAGCGAGCAAGGACGAGGCCGGCAATGATGTCCGCAGCTACAAGATCGACCTGACGGAAACCGGCCAGATGCTGCTGAACGGCGCCGACATGGCCCCGCTGCTGGGCGGCGCCGGTGCCGAGCCCGAAGCCGAACCGGAGCCCGCCCCAAAGAAGGGGTCGAAGAAGCTCTGACCCTCAGCAGCATCGAATACAGGCACCGGATACGCTGCGGCGGTTGCGAAAGTCACCACGAACGCCCTTGATCGCTCTTGCATGGGGCGGCGCACTTTCACATATCTGCGCCGTCCTTCGACACTCCACGAACAAGCCCCACATACAAGAACGAACAAGGATGCATCCATGACCGAGGAACGGCTCAGTTTCCAGGCCGAGGTCAGCCGCCTGCTCGACATCGTCGCGCACTCGCTCTACAGCGAGAAGGAAGTCTTCCTGCGCGAGCTGGTCTCGAACGCCTCCGACGCGTGCGACCGTCTGCGCTACGCCGCATTGACCCAGCCCGAGCTGTCGGCCGACGACCCGAACCTGAAGGTCCGTCTGCTGGTGGACAAGGAAGCGCGGACCCTGACCGTCGCCGACAACGGCATCGGCATGAACCGCGAGGATCTGGTCGAGAACCTCGGCACCATCGCGCGGTCGGGCACCGCGGCCTTCATGCGCAGCCTGAAGGAGAGCGAAAAGAGCGGCGACCAGAAGAAGGACGTGAACCTGATCGGCCAGTTCGGCGTCGGCTTCTATTCGGCCTTCATGGTCGCCGATCAGGTCGAGGTGCTGACCCGCAAGGCGGGCGAGACGCAGGGATGGCGCTGGCTGTCCGACGGCAAGGGCGAGTTCACCATCGCCGAGGCGGCGGACCTGCCGCGCGGCACGCAGATCAAGCTGCACCTGCGCGAGGGCGACGACGAGTATCTTGAGGAACACCGCCTCGCCACCATCGTCCGCAAATACTCCGACCACATCGCCATCCCGATCCTGTTCGGGGAGGGCGACGACGCCAAGTCGCTGAACAGCGCGTCGGCCCTGTGGATGCGGTCGAAGAACGAGATCACCGCCGACCAGTACAAGGAATTCTACCACCACGTCGGGCACGCCTTCGACGACCCGTGGCTGACCCTGCACTGGCGGGCCGAGGGTGCAATCGAATACACGAACCTGCTGTTCGTGCCCTCCTCCAAGCCCTTCGACCTGTTCGACCCCAAGCGCGCCCACCGGGTGAAGCTGTACGTCAAGCGCGTCTTCATCACCGATTCGGCGGAAGGCCTGCTGCCGCCCTACCTGCGCTTCCTGCGCGGCGTGGTGGACAGCGAGGACCTGCCGCTGAACATCAGCCGCGAGATGCTGCAGCACAACCCGATGCTGGCCAAGATCCGCGCCGGCATCACCCGCCGCGTCCTGTCGGAGCTGGGCAAGAAGGCCAAGGACACCGAGAAGGCGGAGGAATACGCGGCCTTCTGGGAGAACTTCGGCGCCGTCCTGAAGGAAGGCCTCTACGACGACTACGAGCACCGGGACGAGCTGCTGAAGCTGATGCGCTTCCGCACCACCGCCGGTGACGGTCTGGTGTCGCTGGAGGAGTATGTCGGCCGCATGAAGGACGGTCAGGAGGCCATCTTCACCATCTCCGGCGACGACATCGAGACGCTGAAGCGCAGCCCGCAGCTGGAAGGCTTCAAGGCCAAGGGCGTCGAGGTGCTGTTGCTGACCGACCCGGTGGACGAATTCTGGGTGCCGTCTGTCGGCAGCTTCCAGGACAAGCCCTTCAAGTCGGTCACGCGCGGCGGCGCGGATCTGGGCAAGATCCAGGGCGGCGAGGACAAGCCGGCCGAGGAGAAGGCGTCGGAAGGCGACCTGTCCGACCTGCTGGCCCTGCTGAAGCTGACGTTGCAGGACGCGGTGAAGGACGTCCGCTCGTCCGAACGCCTGACCGACAGCGCCGTCTGCCTCGTCGCCGACGAGAACGACATGGACATGCACCTGGAGCGCCTGCTGAAGCAGCACAAGCAGCTGGGCATGGACGCCCCGGCCGCCAAGCGCATCCTGGAGGTCAACTCCGGCCATCCGCTGATCAAGCGCCTCGCCGAGCGCGCGAAGGCCAGCGGCGCCGCGACCTCGCTGGACGACGCGGCGTGGCTGCTTCTCGACCAGGCCCGCATCGTCGAAGGCGAAGCCCTCCCCGACCCCGCCGCCTTCGCCCGCCGTCTGGCGAGCGCGATGGAAAAGGGGCTGGCGTAAGGGCCTGTTCACCCCTCTCCCTGCGGAGGAAAAGCCCTCTCCCCCCTGGGGAGAGGGTTGGGTGAGGGGGCGTTATGCCCGGCAGGGCAGACAAAAGCTCCTTCTTTGCAAGCAAAGCGTGCCTTCGGCACCCCCTCATCCTAACCTTCTCCCCAAAGGGGAGAAGAGATGGGAGCCGCACCCGCACGCGTCGTCAACCTGAGTTCGGAGCCCTGGAGCTTTTGTTTGTAGGCTTGACCTCCCACCCTGTCCGCGCCTACCGTCCGGGCCTGGGTGCAGAGGGGCGCCCACACCCGAGAGAGGCGGTGCCACCCTCGCGGTCTTCGCTTTGACGGAGACCGGTCAATCCCAGTTCCGACCGACCACCGTTTGCTGCCAGACATCGGGTTGCGGCAGAGCACAACGGGAGTCCGTCCATGGGGAACCACCCCATCCTTTCCGGCACGCTGACCGAGTGCCGCATCCAGGCCCAGAAACTGCTGAAGGCCGCCCGCGCCGGTGATGAATCCGCGCTGCGCCGCCTGTCCGCCCTGCCCGTGCCGCCGCGCTGGCAGTTGAAGCATGCGCTGACCGTCGTGGCGCTGGAGGCCGACTCTCCGTCCTGGCTGGCCCTGAAGGCCCGGTTCGATGCGCCCGCCATCGACACGGAACGCTTCTTCGAGGGGCGCGGCAGCGCCTATCTGAACCGCTGGTTCCGCGACCTTGCGACGGCCGAGGAATCGTTGCGCGCGGAGGGCGGCTGGCTGTTCCTGTACCGGCACCAGTACTTCATCTGCGAGGCCGGCTTCCTCGACGCGCGGGGCATCCCGTCCGACGATCCGGACTGGGCACGCATCGGCCACAACTGGGCGAAGCCGGCCGATCCGACGGCCCACGCCCGGCTGGCCCGGCGCCTCGCCGCCGCGGGCCTCACCGCCAAGACCTAGCCTTCTAGAAGGCTGTCCAGTTCGGTCTGGGGGATGGGCGGGAAGCTGCGCTCTCCCCCGGCCGGCTCCGTCGCCCAGCGGATCGCCGCACCGATGCGGTCCAGCGCGTCGCGGCTGTCCGGAAGGTCCCGGCCGTGGGCGTGGAATTCGTGGGTCATGTGCTCCCAGACGTCCAGCCGGACCCGCGCGCCCTGGGCCTGGGCGGTCCGGGCGAAGTCGCGGACCATGTCGACCAGGATTTCCTTGCCCCCGGCCTGGAGGTAGAGCGGCGCCAAGCCCCGGAAATCCTGGCAGATCGGGGAAAGTTCGGCGTCGCTGAAGCCCCCCGATCCCTTCAGCCATTCCGCGAATTGCAGCGTCATGTAGCCCTGGACGAGGTCGTAGCGGTCGTTGCCGAACTGGCTGGCGCCGCGCCGCCCGACGTCGGTCCACGGGCTGAGGGCGATCCCGATCGCCGGCAGGGGCAAGCCCGCCTCGCGCAGCTTGGCGATGGTCATCAGCGTCAGGTGGCCGCCCGCGGAATCCCCGCACACGACGAGTTGCGCCGGGTCGGTGCCATGGTCGATCAGGAAGCGATAGGCGGCCAGCGCGTCCTCGATCTGCGCCGGGTGCGGGTGTTCGGGCGTCAGCCGGTAGTCGGGGGCGAAGATGGGCAGGCCCAGCCAGTCGGCCAGCATGGCGATGAACTGGCGCGTCACGGCGGCGTAGAAGGTGTACCCGCCGCCGTGGAGATACAGCAACGTGGCCCCGCCCCGGCGGCTGCGCGGGACGAACCAGTCGCCGCGCGGCTCGCCGGGCAGGCTCGGCCGGATGTCGACGTCCGGAGCCGGGTCCAGCACGGGAACGAGGCTGTCGAAATAGGCGCGCGCCTCGGCAATGTCGGCGAGCGCGAAGGCGTGGTTGAACTGCCCCCGCCAGAACAGGTTGCCGATCTCAAACAGGGGCGTCCATTCCGCCACCAGCGGGCGGCTGACGGCGCGCCCGGCCAGCACGCGGGCGGAACAGAGCAGGATGGCCGCAAGGCTGCGGGCTTTGTGGCGGAAGCGCCCCTGAAGTATGGTTTTCGGCATGGTCGGGCTCCGGTGATCGGTCGGCCCTTTTTTCTTCGCCGCGCCGCCCGGCCGTATAGAACGGAGACGACACCCGCAATGCCTTCCGCCCGCCTGCTGCTGCCGCGCCCGGCGCTGGCCGCCTGCGTGTTCGCCGGGGTGGAGCGCGACACGCGCGGGCTGGCGCTGACCGACGAGCAGCGCTTCAACTATTACCCGGCCTCGCCGATGTCGGTGGTCTCGTGGATCTTCGACGGCACCCTCCACATGGTGGAAGAGCTCAGGGTAGAAAAGCAGGGAGCCGGCGGTGTCCCGGTCCTCGGCCCGCCGCTGCCGCCCCTGGTCCTGTCCGGGCCGCAGCGCCGCCCCGTCGCCAGCTGGTCGCCGGGGCCGGTCCACGCGCTGTCGGTCGGCTTCTGCCCGGACGCCCTGGCCCGGCTCCTCGGGGTTGGGCCGGAGTCCCTGATCGACCGGACCCTGCCGCTGGAGGATGTGGCGTCCGGCCCGCTGCTGGCGGCCTTCAGGTCCGTGCTGGCGCCGGACGCGCGGGCCGAGCCGTTCCGCCACCTGGAAGACCGGCTGGAGCCCCTGTGGTCCGGCCCGCACGAGAGCCGCCCGGTGCCGCGGCTGGGGGACTGGGTGCGCTCCCTGGCGGTGCGGGCGGCGCTGTCCAGGGCGGGGCGCGGGGTGCGGCAGGCGCAGCGCCGCATCAAGGCCTGGAGCGGCCAGAGCCACCGCGACCTGCAACTGTTCGCCCGCGTCGAGGAGGTGGCCGCCCGCACCCGGAAGCTTCGGGCCGAGGGGACCCGCGATCTCGCCGGGCTCGCCAGCGACGCGGGCTTCGCCGACCAGTCGCACATGGGGCGGGAGGTCCGCCGCGTCACCGGCCTTGCCCCCGGACGGCTGGACGAGCTGATCGCCAACCACGAGTCCTTCTGGTTCTACCGGCTGATCGAGGATCAGTTCGGCGGATAGGACCAGGCACCGCCCTTACACCGACGTCACCTGCACGTCCACCGTCATGCCGAGGAAGTCGGCCGGCGCCCCGGTCCAGGAGCCGCTGAGCGGCACCGCCTGCGTCGGGTCGCGCGCCACGGCCACGCGGATCAGGTTGCTGCCGCCGATGATGCCGTTGGTCGGGTCGAACTCCACCCAGCCCGCGCCGGGCAGGTAGACTTCCACCCAGGCGTGAGTGGCGCCGCCGCCCACCACCGCATCCCCTGCCACCCCGTCGCGCGCCGGGTCGTACAGATAGCCCGACACGAAGCGCGCCGCGAAGCCGAGCGAGCGCGCCGCCTCCATCATCAGCAGCGCGAAGTCGCGGCAGGACCCGCTGCCCAGTTGCAGGGTCTCCACGGGGCTCTGCGTGCCCATCAGGTCGCGGGTCTGGTAGGCGAAACTCTCCTTGATGCTGCGGGTCATGGACACCAGCATCTCCTGCGTGTCGGGCGGCCCGCCTTCGCCCAGCAGGACGAACCGCTTGGCCCAGTCGTCCACCCGATGGTCCGGATCCGCGTAATGCCGCTGCGTCGTCAGCGCAAGGTCCGGCACCTCCTCCGCCGTGTAGCTGAAGGGGTAGGTGCGGGCGTAGTCCTCGATGGGAAACTCCAGCTCGCCCAGCGGGTAATGCTCGACCCGGATGCGGCTTTCGAAGCGCAGTTCCGCCGCCGGCTGGTCGAAGCTGGCCACCGCGATGGAATTGCCGAACACGTCGTGCAGCCACCGCACCCGGCTGGGGGCCGGGCTGATGACCAGCCCCGTTTCGACCAACCGCAGGTCGTGGCTGTCACGCGGCCGGAACATCAGCCGGTGGTCGCCGAAGGTCACTGGCCGGGCATAGCGGTAGGCCGTCGTGTGGCGGATATCCAGGGTCATCATTGGGGCGTCCCCTTCTCGGGCCCTTCCTTGGGCCAGCACGCAACGGCGAGGTTTGAGAATGGTTCCGAAACACAGTATGGTGGTAGGGCATTCGGGTGGCCCGCTCCGGGGAGGGAGGGAGGCCATGCGCGCCAAAAGGACGGAGTCGGCCGGGATCGTGGACCGGGACGCACGCCGCCGCACAACGAAACGTTAGAGACGACGACAACAAGGGGACCCCCATGGCTTCGCGCCTCGAACAGCTCTGCATCGACAAGGGGCTGAAGATGACCGACCAGCGCCGCGTGATCTCGCGCGTGCTGTCGGAGGCGACCGATCATCCGGACGTGGAGGAGGTGCACCGCCGCGCGTCCGCCATCGACCCGCGCATCTCCATCGCCACGGTCTACCGGACCATGCGCCTGTTCGAGGAAGCGAACGTCATCGACCGGCTGGACTTCGGCGATGGCCGCGCCCGCTATGAAGAAGCAGGGTCAGAGCACCATCATCACCTGATCGATCTGGAGTCGGGCAAGGTGGTGGAGTTCACCAACGAAGAGCTGGAGCGCCTTAAGGAAGTCATAGCCCGTGAGCTTGGCTATGAACTGCTCGGACATAGGCTCGAACTGTATGGCGTCCCGCTGAACCGCCGTGCCTCCATATCGGAGTGATTGGGGAGTGATTCGGGCATCCGCCCGTGCCCATCCTGAGTCCTTTGGATTCACCGGCCCCCATCCGGACGGTCCAGCCATCGATTGCGGAGTGCACCGGGCGCGGCCCTGTCCTTGGACCATGTGCGAACATAGCTTCAAGATCGCACATGAATTTCCGACGGGACCGGCCTTCTCCATGGACGACAGCACCAAAGACCTCGTTCTCGCCCGCATCGACCGGCTGACCGACATGGTCACCCGCCGCCTGGACAAGCTGGAGGAGCGTCTGCGCGGACTGGAGCAGGACAATGGGGAGATCATCAACCTCCTGATCGCCGTGAAGGCCGGTCTGGAGGAATGCTCCGGCGACCTGCTGATCGAGGCCGAGGAGATCGAGGCCGACGACACGCCGGGTCCTTCCCTGCACTGATCCGGAGCCCCGGCCGAAGCCCCCTGCGCGCGTCGCGGGGGCGGGGTGTCGACATTTGACTTGTGGGCGGCGGCGTTCGGCCGGATAAGGGCGTCATGCAGACCAGTGCCGAATCGCCCGCCCCGCTCCTTTCCGGCATGTCCGACGGGACGCCGCCCCTTGTTCCCCCTCTTCTGAACGTCGCGCCCGGCGTCGCCTTCTTCGACTTCGACGGCACGCTGATCCACGGCGACAGTCTGCTGATGTTCATCGGCGAGGTCATCGGGCACCGCCGCGCCAAGCTGGCCTTCCTGGACGCGCTGCGGTCCGGCCTGCACCGCCACGCGCGCGGGCGCGGCCCCGGCGTGGACCTTCCCGGCTCCATCAAAACCATCCTGCTGCGCCGGACGCTGCGCGGCGTGCCGGTGACCGACGCGCTCGCCGCGGCGGAGCGGCTGGCGCGGCGCATCCGCTGGCACGCCCCCCTGGTCGAAACGCTGAAGATGCACCGGCGCGAGGGACGCCGCGTCGTCGTGGCCACCGGCGCGCTCGACATCTACATGCCGGCGCTGCTGCGCGGGCTGGAGGTCGACGACCTGCTGGCCACCGGCCTGGAGGTGGTGGACGACACGCTGACCGGGCGCCTCAGCACCGGCAACTGCGTGCGGCTGGACAAGGCGGAGCGGGTGCGCGCCTGGATCGCCGCCAACGGCCCGTTCGGGGAGACCTGGGGCTATGGCAACAAGCCGAGCGACCTTCCCATGCTGGCCGTGGTGGATCGCCCCTCCATCATCAGGATTTGAATGCCTCTGAATTTGGCCCCCAGATTTTTAAAGCATCAAGTTTGGAGTCTATCCAAATCTGAGATTTGGTCCGGGCGATTTACAACCGACACCCCATAGCGTACAAAAACGGTCAGGAATGATCGGGAGACCGGGAGCATGTTCTCCATCGAGGTCGACGTCCGGTCGCCGGGCGTCGGCGGCCGGCGCGCGGTGATCGCCGACGACGATCCGGACCAGCGGGCCGCCCTGGCCCGGCATTTGGCCGAACGCGGCTTCGCCGTGTCGGAGGTGCTGGACGGATTCGCGGCCCTGTCGGTCATCGGGGCGGAAGCCCCCTGCGTGGCGCTGATGCGCCGCCGGATGGAGGAGGACGATGGGGAGCGCGCGGCGGCGCTGGCCTCCATGCTCTACCCGCGAACCCGCATCATCTTGACGACCAACGACCTCGCCCTGGCCCAACCCGGCCTGACGGCGGAGGACAGCCCCTTCACCGTGCTGACCCGGCCCGTGGATCTGGTGCTGCTGGACCGCTGCCTGGACGGGCTGGCTGCATAAGCTTGCCCTCACGGATTTGCCAGGATCTCCACCGGCGTTCCGACGGACAGGCCCAGGCCGCGGTCGGCGCGGCCCCGGTTGACGGCGATTTCCACCAGACCGCTGGAGTTCTCGTACCACAGCGCCCCGCCCGGCGGCACGTCGGCGAAGGTCCGGCCGCGCCGGACCGTGGCCCCTCCGGCGCGCAGCACCGCCCCGTCCGGCAGCGCGAACGCGCGCATTCCGGTCATCGCGTTGCCGTAGACGTCCACGTAGACGATGCGCGCCAGTTCGTCCGGCCAATCGGGCCGCGCGATGGCGGCCGGATCCAGCGCCGTTCCCGGAACGGCTTTCCCCATCGCCAGTTGCGCCGCCACCGGCGCGAAGAGGTCGCGGCCATGGAAGCTGGCGGACAGCCGGGCCGGCCGCCAGTCGATCGCCCAAGCCTTCACCACTCCGGCCCGGCGCCGCAGCAATTCGAACAGGCCGTTGTCGGGACCGACGAAGCGGCGCCCGTCCGCCTCCACCACCAGCGGGCGGCGGTCGGTCCCCACGCCGGGATCCACCACGCAGACGAAGACGCTGCCCACCGGAAATTCCGCGGCGTAGGCCGCCAGCAGGTAGGCGGACAACTGTGGGTCGAAAGCCGGCGCGTCGGCGAACAGGTCGATGACCGGCACTCCGGGCGCTTCCCGCGCCAGCACCGCCTTGACTTGCCCGACGTAAGGCCCGGCGAGGCCGAAATCCGTGAACAGCACGATCATGGCGCCAGCATAGCCCAACGATGCACGCCGGTCACAACCGTTCCGGTTGCCGCAGGGCTGCAAAATCCATAGACTTCGAAGGCTTTTTTCGAGCGGAGCCGCCCATGACGCCCCTCCACCGCTGGCATCGCCGATGGAGCGGACTCACGTTGGTCGCCTTGCTTTTGCTGGTGGCCAGCACGGCGCACACCTTCAAGCACACCCTCGACCACAACTCGGCCGACCTGCTCTGGTCGCTGCTGAGCATCCCGCTGGCCGGCGTCGTCATGGTCCTGGCCCTGCTGCGGGAAAGCCGGGCCGCCGACCGCGCGCGGGCCGAAGCCGAGGCCGCCGAGACGCGCGCGGCGGAGGCGCACCGCCGCCTGGCCGAAGCCGTGGAGGTCATCAACGAGGGCTTCGTGCTGTTCGACGCCGACGACCGGCTGGTCCAGTGCAACGCCCGTTACCGCGAGATCTGCGCGCCCTTCGGCCCGCTGCCCCCCGACGTCCGGTTCGAGGAACTGATCCGCTTCGGCGCCGTGAACGGCCATTTCACCGACTGCGACCCGGCCGACGCCGACCGCTGGGTGGCCGCAAGGCTCGACCACCACCGCAACCCCACCGGGCCGCTGCTGCAACGCATGGCCGACGGGCGCTGGTTCAAGATCGACGAGCGGCGCACCAGCGACGGCGGCTATGTCGGGCTGCGCACCGACATCACCGAACTGAAGCTGCGCGAAGAGGAACTGGCCCAAAAGTCCGACCTGCTGGAGGCCACCTTCAGCACCATGACGCAGGGCCTGCTGGTGTGGAGCGCGGACGGCCATTTCCTGGCCTGCAACAAGCGCCTTCTCCAGATGCTGGACTTGGCCGACGAGGTGATGCGCCCGGACCAGACGCTGACGGGCTTCGTGCGCCATCTCGCCGAGCGGGGCGAGTTCGGCCCCGGCGATCCGGAGCAGCTGGCCGCGCAGCGCCTTGCCATGCTGGACCCGGACGGCCGCAGCCGGAACGAGCGCGTCCGCCCCAACGGCCGCGTGCTGGAGGTCACCACCAGCCGCATGCCCGACGGATCGGTCCTGATGGCCTACACCGACATCACCGATTTCCGCCGGGTGGAAACGGCGCTGCGCGACAGCGAGGACCGCTTCCGCAAGCTGTCGGACGCCGCCCTGGACGGCATCCTGGTGCATGAGCTGGGCGTGATCGCCGACGCCAACCGGGCCGCCGCCGCCATGCTGGGACGCACGCCGGAGGAGCTGGTCGGGCAGCCCATCGCGGCGCTGCTGGTGCCCGAGGACCGGGAGTTCGCCTGGCGGCGCATGCGCGCCCGCGACGAGTCGCCCTTCGAGGCGAGTTGCCTCCGCGCGGACGGCACCCGTCTGATCGTCCAGGGGGAAACGCGCTACGTCCCTTACCGCGGGCGGACCATGGCGATGGTTTCCCTGCGTGACATCACCGAGCACCGCCGGACCGAGTCGCAGCTTCGCCTCGCCAAGGAACAGGCGGAACTGGCAAGCCGGGCGAAGTCGGAATTCCTGCGCACCATCAGCCACGAGATCCGCACGCCCATGAACGGCGTGCTGGGCATGCTGGGCCTGCTGATGGACGGCCCGCTGGGCGAGGAGCAGCGCAGTTACGCCAACACGGCGCGGGAATCGGCGGAAGCGCTGTTGTTCATGCTGAACGACATCCTGGACATTTCCAAGATGGAAGCCGGCAAGCTGACGTTGGAGACGGGACGATTCGCCCTGGCCGACGTGGTGGAAGGCGTGGTCGAGCTTCAGGCCGCCCGCGCCTTCGCCAAGGGGATCGAGCTGGCTGCCTGCATCCCGGCTGGGCTGCCGGGGACCTTGCGCGGCGACTCGGGTCGGCTGCGGCAGGTGCTGCTGAACCTCGTCGGCAACGCGGTCAAGTTCACGGAGCGGGGCGGCGTCACCGTCGCCGTGTCACGGGCCGAGCTCTCGGATGGAGAAGCGCCGCAGCCCGGCATCGCCCGCCTGCGGTTCGAGGTGGCCGACAGCGGCATCGGCATCCCGCCCGACGCCCAGTGCGACCTGTTCACCGAATTTGCGCAGATCCACCCCCGCCTGTCCCGCCGTCACGGCGGGGCCGGGCTGGGGCTGGCCATTTCCAAGCGTCTGGTGGAGATGATGGGCGGCACCATCGGCTTCGACAGCGCGGCCGGAAGCGGCAGCCGCTTCTGGTTCACCCTGCCGCTGGAGGTGGACGAAAACGCCCCCATAACAAGCTGCGAGCGGGCCTTGGCGGACCGCCGTGTCCTGCTGCTGGAATCCAACCCGGCGACCCGGCGGGCGCTGGCCGGCCAGATCCGCTCCTGGGGCGCCACGGTCAGCGCACCGGAAGGGACGGATGGGTTGACCGGCCCGAATCCGTCCCGTTTCGATCTGCCCCGTTTCGATCTGGCCATCATCGGCGGCGTCGCGGCCGCTTGCCCGGCCAAACCAAACCAGGACGGCCTGCCGGGACGCCTGCGCGCCGCAGGGGTGCGGACGATCTTGCAGCTCGTGCTGCCGCAGCGGGCGATGGAGGACTCGGGCGCCGACGCGGTGCTCGTCAAGCCGGCGCGGCAGGCGCGCCTGCTGGAGGCGCTGAGCGGAACGGCGCCGCCCAACCCCATGCCCGCGGCGGACCCCGTGCCCCTTCCCGACGGGAAGGGCCGGCGCATACTGCTGGCGGAGGACAGCCCGACCAACCAGATGGTGGCCGCGCTGCTGCTGCGCGGCGCCGGATACCATGTGGACATCGCCGGCAACGGGGCGGAAGCCGTCGAGGCCGTCCGGACCGCCCGCTACGACCTGATCCTGATGGATCTCGCCATGCCGGAGATGGACGGGCTCGCGGCGACTCAGGCCCTGCGCGCGATGCCGCCGCCACTGGGGACCGTGCCGATCATCGCCATGACGGCCGACGCCATGGACAGCGATCGTGAACGCTGCCTGGCCGCGGGCATGAACGACCATGTCGCCAAGCCGGTGGACCGCGCGCACCTTCTGCGCACGGTGGCCCGCTGGCTGCCCGACACCCAGCCGGCAGGCGAAGGCTCGGCGCAGCCGGAAAGCGGGGGGCCGGATACGGCCACAGCAGTGGGAGAATCAGCGGTCGGGGAAACAGCGGCGGAGCCGCTGGACACGGACGTGCTGAACCAGCTTGCCCAGGATCTGGATCCGGAGCTTCTGGCCGACGTGATCCGGGAATTCGTGGAGGAGACCCTGGCGAGGGCCGAGCGGATCGCCCGCAGCGGCGGCGATCTGGGAAGCCTTGCGCGAGAGGCGCACACGCTGAAGAGCACGGCGGGCACCTTCGGCGCCCATTACCTGTCGGCTGCGGCCCGCGCGCTGGAGGTGGCCTGCCGGAACAACGCGGTCGGCGAGGTGGAGTCGCTCCGCCGCGACATCCCTCGCCTCACCCGCGAGGCCGTGGAGGCCTATCGGTCGCGGGGTTACTTCACTCCATCACGCTGATGTTGACGGCGGCATCCTTGCCGTTGTTGCCGCGCGCGACCTCGAACTGGACGCGCTGGCCTTCGGACAGGGCATGCAGGCCCGACTTCTGCACGGCGGTGATGTGGACGAACACGTCCTTGGCGCCGGCCTCCGGCGCGATGAACCCATAACCCTTCGTGGTGTTGAACCATTTCACGGTGCCGGTGGCCATAAGCGAACTCCCTGCGGCTTAGTCGGTGTCCCGCGCCGGGCCGAAGGACCGCTCCAAAAGGCCGGTCGAAACGGCTGGATGCATGGTCCGGGCATGGGACGGTGGTCGGATGCGAGGCGGTGATCAAGCGGAACCAAGACAACGCGAGGGGAGGCTAGCCGCAGAAAGCCCACACCGGCAAGGCGGCTTCAGGGCATATGCCCAATGCAGCCGGCGCTGTCATTCGGAAATAAGCCGATGGCGGCAGGTATCGAGTCGGCAAGACTTTCGATGGTCTTGCGTAAAATAGTTGTACACGAAACTGTTGCTTCAGAGTTTGCCTTCGGCCTGCCACGCAAGGCGCTTGCGGTAGATGGTCGAGGCGCTGATTTCCAGCAGCGCGGCGGCGCGCGGAATATTGCCGTCGCAGGCGGCGATGGCCTCCTCGATGGCGTCGCGCTCCACCTCCCACAGGGGCTTCACCGCTTTCGGCGAGGGCGTTTGGACCGCCGGCTGAGACGGATGCTGAGGCGAGGCCGGCTGGCCTCCACCCTGCTGCTGCCCGTTGCCGTGGCCCGTGGCCGGTCCCGGCGGCGCGCCGAGCGGCGGCGGCAGCATGGCCGGGGTCACCGTGTCGCCGTCGTGCAGGACGACGATGTTGCGCACGACGTTCTGCACCTGGCGCACGTTGCCCGGCCAGTGGTAGGTGCGCAGCGCGTGTTCGGCCTCCGGGGAGAAGCGGACGAAGCTCTTGCCCTCCTCCCGCGCGTAGTCGGCCAGACAGTGGCGGGCGATCTCCAGCACGTCGTCCTCGCGCTCGCGCAGTGCCGGCAGGTGGATCGGGATGACGTGCAGGCGGTAATAGAGATCCTCGCGGAAGCGCCCCTCCTCCACCTCCCGCAGCGGGTCGCGGTTGGTGGCGCAGACGATGCGCAGGTCCACCTTCTCCAGCTTGCTGCCGCCGACGGGCGTGAAGGTTCCAGTCTGGATGAAGCGGAGCAGCTTCGTCTGCAGGTCGGGCGCCAGCTCGCAGATTTCGTCCAGAAACAGGGTGCCGCCGTTGGCCCGCGCGGCAGCACCCTCGCGGTCGGCCACTGCCCCGGTGAAGGAGCCCTTCATGTGGCCGAAGATCTCGCTTTCCATCAGGTCCTTGGGGATGGCCCCGCAGTTGATGGCGATGAAGGGCATGGACGCGCGCGGGCTCTGCCGGTGGATGGCCTCGGCGCAGACCTCCTTGCCGGTGCCCGACTCGCCGGTGATGAAGACCGTGGCGCGGGACGAGGCGGCGCTGTCGATGATCCGGTAGACCGCCTGCATCGCCAGCGACGAGCCGATGAAGCCGTGGTAGCGGCTGCGGCCCAGGTCCTTTTCGAAGGTGTCGACGATCTGGGCGAGGCGCAGCCGCTCCATCGCGTTGCGCACGGTGACGACCAGCCGGTCCCCCGAGAAGGGTTTCACCAGGAAATCGTAGGCGCCGTAGCGCATCGCCTCCACCGCCACGCCGACCGACCCGTGCGCCGTGATGATGATGACCGCGCAGGGCAGCGCCTGGGCGCTGACGCGTTTCAGCACCTCCATCCCGTGCATGTCCGGAAGCTGGAGGTCGAGCAGCACGATGCGCGGCACGCCGTCGGCCAGCTGTTCCAACGCCGCCGCCCCCGTCTCCACCGTGATGACGGGGCTGCACTCCTTCTTCAGGTACTCCGCGTAAACGCGGGCCAGCGAGGGCGTGTCTTCGACGAGCAGGACGGGCGTGGCGCGCGGGGGCATGGTCCGAATCGGAGGCGGGAGGAACGGCAGCTGGGCAGCGATCAGAAAGGTGGTGCTGGGCGAAGGTGCCTGGACTGTGGTGAGTAGCACCAATTCCTTAAAATGCACTCTACGCGATGCACTGGCCTTCGTGAAAGACCCGGAATGGAGGCGCGCAACGAAATATCTCGTATAGGCGTTTCACAAGCAGGCCGCACAGGCACATTTCACACAAAAAATGCTGTGAGGAGAGGCGAAGGACGCTTGTACCGCGCGCCGTGATGGAATATCTGAATTCTACAAAATCCATCGCGAAGAACGGCGAGGGCTCCGTGGCCGAATCATCCCTGCTGTCCGGAAAGCGCATCCTGCTCGTCATCGCAGGCGGCATCGCGGCCTACAAGGGGCTGGAACTGATCCGCCGGCTGAAGGAGCGCGGCGCCTCCGTGCGCGCCGTCCTGACCAAGGCGGGGGCGCAGTTCGTCACGCCGCTGTCGGTGCAGGCGCTGACCGAGGACACCGTCTACCAGGATCTCTGGTCCCTGACCGACGAGTCGGAGATGGGGCACATCCAGCTGTCGCGCGACGCCGACCTTCTGGTGGTCGCCCCGGCCACGGCCAACCTGCTGGCCCGCATGGCCGCCGGCATGGCCGACGATCTGGCCGCCACGGTCGTGCTGGCGACCGACAAGCCGGTGCTGGTCGCCCCGGCCATGAACGTGCGCATGTGGGAACATCCCGCGACCCAGGCCAACATGGCCCTGCTGGAAAAGCGCGGCGTGCGCCGCGTCGGCCCCAACAAGGGGGAGATGGCCTGCGGCGAATACGGCCCCGGCCGCATGGCCGAACCCATGGAGATCCTCCAGGCCATCACCGCCTATTTCGAGGAGCAGGACGCGCCCAAACCCCTGAAGGGCAAGCGCGCGCTGGTCACCAGCGGGCCGACCCACGAGCCCATCGACCCGGTGCGCTACATCGCCAACCGCTCCTCCGGCCGCCAGGGGCACGCCATCGCCGCGGCCCTGCACAAGCTGGGGGCGGAGGTGACGCTGGTCACCGGCCCGACCCGCCTGCCCGACCCGCCGGGCTGCACCGTCCAGCCCATCGAGACGGCGCGCGAGATGCTGGCCGCCTGCGAGGCCGCCCTGCCGGTGGACATCGCGGTCTGCGCCGCCGCCGTGGCCGACTGGCGCGTTGCCGGCGAATCGGACCGCAAGCTGAAGAAGGACGGCGGTGGCCCGCCCAGCCTGACGCTGACGGAGAACCCGGACATCCTGGCCTCCCTGTCGCAGGCCAAGTCGCGGCGTCCGGCGCTGGTGGTTGGTTTCGCAGCCGAAACGGGCAACGTGGTCGAGTACGCGACGGCCAAGCGCATCCGCAAGGGCTGCGACTGGATCGTTGCCAACGACGTGTCACTGGGCACCACGACCTTCGGCGGCACCGACAACACCGTGCACCTGATCCGCGAGGGCGCCGTGGAGGACTGGCCCACCATGGGCAAGGACGCCGTGGCCGCCCGCCTCGCCGACGCCATCGCCCATCATTTCACCCAGACCTCCCAGGAGAAAGTTTCGTGAGCGTAACGGTTCCAGTCGTCCGTCTTCCCCACGCCGAAGGGCTGGAGCTTCCGGCCTACGCGACGGCGCACGCGGCCGGGCTCGACCTCGTCGCGGCCGTCGCGGCGCCGGTGGTCCTGGAACCGGGCCGGCGCGCCCTGATCCCCACCGGCATCGCCATGGCGCTGCCCGACGGGTACGAGGCGCAGGTGCGCCCGCGCTCCGGCCTTGCGCTGAAGAACGGCATCACCGTGCTGAACAGCCCCGGCACCATCGACGCGGACTACCGCGGCGAGGTCGGCGTCATCCTGATCAACCACGGCGACCAGCCCTTCACGGTGGAGCGCGGCCAGCGCATCGCCCAGCTGGTCGTGGCCCGCTACGAACGCATCGCCTGGAGCGAGGCGGCCAGCCTTCCCGACAGCGCCCGCGGCGCCGGAGGCTTCGGCTCCACCGGCCAGCACGCCCTGGACATGTCCAAGCAGGAGTCCCCGTGATGCTCCGCATCTCTAAGAAGCTGATGTTCGCGATCGAGGCGGTGCTGGACATCGCCTACAACGCCGGCACGGAACCCGTGCAGTCCGGCGAGATCACCCGCCGCCAGGGCATTCCCAAGCGCTATCTGGAACAGGTGCTCCAGCAGCTCGTGCGCGACGGCATCCTGGCCGGCGTGCGGGGGCCTCGCGGCGGCTACCGGCTGGCGCGGGAGCGCCGGCGCATCACGCTGGGCGAGATCGTGAAGGTGGTCCGCTCCATGGAAACGGCGACTGACCCTATCGAGGAGCCGGCCGGGTCCATCCTCGGCCACAAGGTCGTCCGCCCGCTGTGGATCGAGCTTCAGGAAGAGTGCATGAAGAAGCTCGACGACGTCACCATCGAGGACCTCTGCCTGCGCGCCCGCTCCGCCGGCGTGGAGAGCGAGACGGAAGACCGCATCGACTTCACGATCTGACGCATTCGGCCATTTAAACCCACCCCGAAAGCAGGTAAATTCCATCTATGCTGTGAAAGTGGGTAAAACAACACACCGGAGGAGTGAAAACATGCCGGCTCCCGAGTTTCGCGGTAAAATCTACGACAGCATTCTCGACACCGTCGGCGCCACGCCGCTGGTGCGCGTCAAGCGGCTGGCCGACGACGCCGGCGTGAAGGCGCAGATCGTCGGCAAGCTGGAATTCTTCAACCCGCTGGCCAGCGTGAAGGACCGAATCGGCTTCGCCATGATCGAGTCGGCGGAGCGCGCCGGCACCATCGAGCCGGGCCGCACCACGCTGGTCGAGCCGACCTCGGGCAACACCGGCATCGCGCTGGCCTTCGTCGCGGCGGCCAAGGGCTACCGCCTGATCCTGACCATGCCGGAAAGCATGTCGGTCGAACGCCGCAAGATGCTGAAGCTGCTGGGTGCGGAGCTGGTGCTGACCCCGGCGGCCGAAGGCATGAAGGGCGCCATCCGCCGGGCGGACGAGATCGTCGCCAGCGATCCGAACGCCTACATGCTTCAGCAGTTCAAGAACCCGGCGAACCCGGAAATCCACCGCAAAACCACGGCGGAGGAGATCTGGAAGGACACCGACGGCAAGGCCGACATCCTGATCTCCGGCGTCGGCACCGGCGGCACGCTGACCGGCGTATCGGAAGTCCTGAAGGCCCGCAAGCCCGGCTTCCGCACCGTCGCGGTGGAGCCGGAGGACAGCCCGGTGCTGTCCGGCGGCATGCCCGGCCCGCACAAGATCCAGGGCATCGGCGCCGGCTTCGTTCCGGACGTCCTGCAAAAGGACCTGATCGACGAGGTCGTGCGCATTTCCAACCAGCGCGCCTTCGAGACCGCCCGCAAGGTGGCCCGGCTGGAAGGACTGCCGGTCGGCATCTCCTCGGGCGCGGCGCTCGCCGCGGCGCTGGAGATCGGCGCCCGTCCGGAGAATGACGGCAAGCTGATCGTCGTCATCCTGCCCTCCTTCGCCGAGCGCTACCTGTCCACGGCCCTGTTCGAAGGCCTGGAATAAGCGTCCCTCTGCAAAGAAGGCCCTCTCCCCATCGCGGGGGAGGGCCTTTTTCGTTCGCCCCGCGCAACCGGGCGGCGAATATTGCGCGCCCGCGCACCCTGATGTAGAATGCGGAAGTCGGCATCCGTTCCCGGCCAGACCGTTGCGGATTCCGGCGAAAGGGTTGCATTTTATTCATTTGCGGCGCCGTCCTTCGCGCGCCACCATCGGAAAGCTGTCGGGTGCCGACACCGATTTGGGTGTGCGGGGCACCTGTTGATCAGGAGTGACCACCATGGGCGTCACGGTTCCGAATGCCTCGACGATGAACTGGTTCCAGTTCCGCGGCATCACCAACGAATTGGGCCCCAACGGCGCGTCGACGGACTACCGGCAATTCACCGTCTCGAAGCCGGGCGAGTTCAACTTCAAAATCTCCGACATCAACACCAACATCAAGATCGTCGACCAGAACAACAAGGTCGTCGCGGAAGCCAAGGCAAAGAACGAGGCGGCCTCGGCCAGCGCCAAGCTGGGTCCCGGCACCTACACGGCGATCATCTCCCAGGCGACGCGCGGCGTGAACAACCGCGAATACACGCTGGACGTCACCGAGCGCCAGAACATCATGATGCTGTCGTCCGGCGCATCGATGAAGGGGACGGCGCGCGCCGTGGTCGGCAGCGATCCGGGCGTGCAGAAGCATACCCTGAACGTCGTCCAGGGCGGCGAGTTCGTCGCCAACATGACCCTGCCCTACACGCGCTGGGCCATCATGGGCAAGGACGGCAAGGTCGTAGCATCCGGCGACACCATGGAGCCGGCGAAGATGGGCCAGGACATGCTGAAGAAGCCCAGCTTCAAGATCGAGCCCGGCCAGTACGAGCTGGTGGTCGTCCCGCCGAAGAACGTGGTGGGCGAAGTCCCCTACCAGATGAACTTCGTCCAGAAGGTCGCCAAGAGCGCCGACGACGCCGCGGAAGAGCGGCCGATCGACAAGATCCTGCGGGAACGCGAGACCCGCCTGCGCCAGTGGGCGGCGCAGGACTCGTCCAAGAGTTCCTCGACCAGTTCGTCCAGCGCCAGCACCCCTTACAAGATGCACGTTATCGCCTGATTCAGGGAACCTGACCCGCGGCCCGCATCCACCGCGGGGCTTGCGCGGGACGGGGCGTTCCGCGCTATTCTGCGGGCCATGGACTTCACCGAAACCCAGCTGCACCGCTACTCCCGGCACATCATCCTGCCGGAGGTCGGTGGCATCGGACAGGCGGCGCTGCTGCGCGCGCGTGTCCTCGTCGTCGGGGCGGGTGGCCTTGGGGCGCCGCTCCTGCTTTATCTCGCCGCGGCCGGCGTGGGCACCATCGGCGTCATCGACGACGATACGGTGGACCTGTCCAACCTCCAGCGCCAGGTGATCCACGACGAGTCGTCGATCGGCCAGCCCAAGGTGGAGAGTGCGGCCGCCCGCATCCGCGCGCTGAACCCCGATGTGGCGGTGGAGATCCACAAGGCCCGCCTGACCAGGGACAACGTGCTGGACCTGATCCAGCGCTACGACATTGTAGCCGACGGGTCGGACAACTTCGCCACGCGCTTCCTGTTGAACGACGCCTGCTATTTCGCGAAGAAGACGCTGGTATCAGCGGCGATCCTGCGCTTCGACGGGCAGGTGTCCACTTTCAAGGCGCATCTGGGCGACCCGCACCCCTGCTACCGCTGCATCTTCCGGGAACCGCCGCCGCGCGGCCTCGTGCCGTCCTGCTCCGAAGGTGGCGTGCTGGGGGCGCTGGGCGGCTTCATCGGTTCGCTCCAAGCGACCGAGGTGCTGAAGGAGATCCTGGGCATCGGCGAAAGCCTGTCGGGCAGCCTGCTGATGATGGACACGCTCCACGCGTCCTTCCAGCGCATCATGGTCAAGCGCGACCCCGAATGCCCGCTGTGCGGCACCCACCCGACCATCCACGACCTCTCCGCTCACTAAAGCGAACGGTCGTTCGCTTTAGACTCATATGGCCTCATTTGCCGGCCGGGCTTCGGCCGCACGAGCGGCCGGGACCGCAGTCGCGGTCCAAAGCGGCGACCGGAAGGAGTTCCCATGCAAGGCCCTGAAAGCCTGTCCATCGTCCTGTTCGCGGGCGGCTTCGACCGCGTGCACTACGCGCTGGTGATGGCCAGCGCCGCGGCGGCGACCAACCGCAAGGTCACGCTGTTCTTCACCGGCCGCGCGCTGCGCACCCTGCTGGCGGAGAGCGAGCCGGGCGCGCCCGGCTGGCACGGGCTGGATCCCGCCGACGACGGCAGCCGCCCGGCCGACCGCGACGCCTGGTTCACCGCCAACGGCCTTGCCGGATTCGAGGAACTGCTGGGCGCCTGCGTGGCGCTGAACGTCACGGTGATGGCCTGCGAGATGGGGCTGAAGGCGCTGGGCCTGCCCGCGGGCGCGCCCTTGCGCGACGATGTGCCGGTGAAGACCGGCGGCGTCGTCACCTTCCTGAACGACGCCCCCGCCACCGGCGCGATCCTGTTCGTATGAGCACGCCCGCGATCGACCCGGCGCTCGTCATCGGGTTCGCCAACCGGTTCGAGGCCATTGCCGCCGACGGCTTCGAAGGCAAGCCCTACGAGGCTGCCCTAGCCGACCTTGCCCGCATCGTGAAGGCGCATCCGGTGCCGGGCCTCGCCCCCCAGGTCGCCCACGCGCTGGGCATCATGATCGGCTTCATCGAGGATGGGGACAAGGCGAAGCGCTTCGGCCCCAAGGTCGCGATCCTGCGCGAGGCGATTGGGCTGCTGGCATCCTGACGCGGAGCCCCCACCCTCCCCACGTCGTGGGTCCCCTCCCTCCCCCGCTGGGCGGGAGAGGGCTTGGTTGCTTCAATCCCCTCCCCCGCCCAGCGGGGGAGGGTTAGGGTGGGGGCAACAGTTCGCCTTTAAGAGGCCCCCCTACACCGCCTTCTCATCCAGCGCGTAGCCCGCCGAGCGCACGGTGCGGATCAGGTCCAGTTCCGTGTCGTCGTTCATCGCCTTGCGCAGGCGGCGGATGTGGACGTCCACGGTGCGCGGCTCGACGTAGACGTCGTGGCCCCAGACGATGTCCAGCAGCTGTTCGCGCGAGAAGACGCGGCCGGGGTGCTGCATGAAATGGCGCAGCAGGCGGAACTCGGTCGGCCCCAGATGCACGTCGCGGCCGTTGCGGCGCACGCGGTGGGCGGCGAGGTCCATGGTCACGTCGGCGAACTGCAACACCTCCTCCGACAGGCTGGGGGAGGCGCGGCGCAGCACGGCGCGCATGCGGGCCACCAGTTCCGTCGGGGAAAAGGGCTTGGTGATGTAGTCGTCGGCGCCGGAGTTCAGGCCGCGCACCCGGTCGGCTTCCTCGCCGCGGGCGGTCAGCATGATGATGGGGATGTCGCGCATCTTGGTGTTGCGGCGCATCTGCCGGCAGACCTCCAGCCCCGACATCAGCGGCAGCATCCAGTCCAGCAGCACGATGTTCGGCGTCTGCTCCCCGGCCAGGAGAAGGGCTTCCTCACCGTCGGTGGCGGCGTTCACCCGAAAGCCTTCCTTTTCCAGGTTGTACTTCAACAGCGTCACGATGTCGGCCTCATCCTCGACGATGAGGACGAGCGGCTTCTGCGCCGAGTTCATGGTTCCCCCACTCTCTGGGATTCGTCTTCGTTGGTTGGCCCGACGTCGTTGGTTGGCCGTGCCACGGCGAAGCTGCTGCCGTCGCTCTTCGGCCGCTCGCCCCGCAGGGGGGCGCCGACCACCAGGAAATGGATGGTTTCCGCGATGTTGGTCGCGTGGTCGCCGATCCGCTCCAGGTTCTTCGCCATGAACAGCAGGTGCGTGCAGGGCGTGATGGTGCGCGGGTCCTCCATCATGTCGGTAAGGACCTCGCGGAACAGGCTGGTGTAGAGGTCGTCCAGCTCCTCGTCGCGCTCCCACGCGGCGATGGCCTTGGCCACATCGCGCTCGATGTAGGCGTCGAGCACGTCCTTCATGATCGCCTCCACCAGCCGGCCCATGCGCGGGATGCCCACCACCGGCCGCACCGCCGGCATCTGGGCCAGCGTCAGCGACCGCTTGGCGATGTTGGAGGCGTAGTCGCCGATCCGCTCCAGGTCGGAGGAGATCTTCAGCGCCGACACGATCTCGCGCAGGTCCTGCGCCAGCGGCTGGCGCAGCGCCAGCAGGCGGATCGCCTCCGCGTCGATGTCGCGCTCGTAGGCGTCGATGCGCTGGTCGGCCTGCATCACCTGGGTGGCCAGCGCCACGTCGCGACGGGCGACCGCCTTCACGGCGGCGTCCACCTGCGCCTCGGCCACGCCGCCCATCTGCGTGATCAGGTTGGACAGGCGTTGCAGTTCCTGGGCGAAGGAGCGAACGATGTGTTCCGTCATGCCCCGCTTCCCCTCCGGAGGACGGCTTTCCACCGGCTCAGCCGTAGCGGCCGGTGATGTAGCCCTGGGTGCGCTCGTCGCGCGGGTTGGTGAAGATTTCCTCGGTGTCGTCGCATTCCACCATCTCGCCCAGGTGGAAGAACGCGGTCTTCTGGGACACGCGGGCCGCCTGCTGCATGTTGTGGGTGACGATGACGATCGTGTAGTTCTCGCGCAGCTCGTCGATCAGCTCTTCGATGTGCGCGGTCGCGATGGGGTCGAGCGCCGAGCAGGGCTCGTCCATCAGGATCACCTCGGGGCTGACGGCGATGGCGCGGGCGATGCACAGGCGCTGCTGCTGGCCGCCGGACAGGCCGGTGCCCGGCTCGCGCAGGCGGTCCTTCACCTCGTTCCACAGGCCGGCGCGCTG
>Ga0065721_10049578_pt1 | contig 31204 bp, 26 predicted proteins | sample Mesricmetagenome_FD_59108 | JGI IMG/M metagenome (GOLD analysis project Ga0065721, IMG submission 59108) | Mesophilic microbial community from rice straw/compost enrichment Sample: eDNA_1 v2 (version 2) | ecosystem: Engineered > Solid waste > Grass > Composting > Bioreactor | place: USA: Davis...
CCATTCCACTGGCTGAAATATACACTGGAAAACATCATGGCCATAAACCATAAAAACTTAAAAGACCTCTATCCGCAGAACTATAAGAATATGGTTCAGAAATCAAACATGTAGTTCGTAGGGCGGATACGTCCGGGTTGTCGGCCCAGGCGTAGCGGACATACCGGGGTTCTTTTATGTCATCGTGCCATACCACGACTCGGTCTCCTCTGATGCGTGCGTTCGCCCATATGAAATGCTTGTCTTCGCCGGCGATGGCGAAATGGCATAGTTCTTCGCCCTTCCCTATCGTGAGGCCGCTGCCTGTGTGGCGGAAGGCGAGTTCTATGCTGTCGTTTTTCAGTGTGGCTGATTCAAATATGGGTCCGGAATGTACCACGGTTGTGTCTCCATATGCCAGATGCCGGGCTGCGAGGGCCATCCGCTCGCCGACGTCCCGCTTGTTCAGGGGATGGATGTCGTTCCATTCACCTAGGTCTATGGTGACTGCCATAGCGGTATTGGGGATGGCCAGGGTCTGGAGCTGCTATTCGCGCAGGGCGGCCCAGTTGCTCTCTGCCGGTGAAAAGTCTACCTCCATGAAGTTGGCGAGCTGTGCGTAGATGAAGGGCAGCGGGCCCATCCCCCACTGCTGGCGCCAATCTTTGATCAGGGTGCCCATGAGCGTGGCATAGTCGCCTGGGTTTCCGGTATTGGTCTCTCCTTGGTACCACAGAAATCCTTTGATGGCGTAGTTGACTGCCGGTGCAACCATGGTGTTGTAGAGGCCGCTTGGTTCGTTCTGGGGGACAAAGGCTGTCGGACGATTGCTTGCGGGTTCCGGCTGCGGTGGCTGCACGTATCCTACCTGGTAAGTCCAGTCTCCGCGCAGATCGATAGTATCTTGGTCAATGGTGAGTGAATATTGCTTGTCGGGTACGAAACCGCCTTTGCCGCCGGTATTGGTGACGCGCACCACTATGGTGTTCCTGCCGGGCTTCAGCAGACCTGCGGGGACTTCGTAACGCCTGGGTGGGTATTGGTAGGTGATGCTCCCTACGCGGACGCCGTTGACGTAGGTTTCATCCGCGTCTATGATGCGCCCCAGGAATAGTTTTGCCGGGCGGCCTGCCATTAGAGCAGGTATGTCGACCTCCCTGCGGAACCAAAGGATGCCATGCAGGTTTCGGGTTCCCTGATCATCCCAGTAGCCGGGCATCCAGAATCTGCGCCATCCTTTCGGCTGGTAGTCGGGATGGAACCAGGGAATTGGGCCGGTCAGCCCTTTGTCCTCCGGGGCCGGGGGTGCGGCGTCCTCCGTATGCCGGTGTCCGGATTCCGGCGTTGCCCGGCGGATCGAGTCCTGCAGCCGGGCCAGGCGCGAAGCGTAAGGCTGGACTGTCTCAAGTCCCGCCCCGCTGATCCAGGCCTGGGCTGGCGTGCCGCCCACGCTGGAATTGATGATGCCTATGGGGACGCCGTACCGCTCGTACAGTTGCTTGGCGAAGAAAAAGGTAACCGCTCCCTTTGGCAGCACGGTCTGCGGTGTTATTGCGGTCCATTGACCGGGTGGCAGGTCGGGCCGGGGGGCGGTGATATCGGCAGCCGTGGGAACGAAGAAGTTCCGGATATGGGGATACTGCGCGTTGGCGATTGCATCGGGATACTTTTCTTTTACGCGTTCCATGGGCAGCACCATATTGGATTGTCCGGAACAGAACCAGACGTCCCCGATCAGGATGTCACGTATCAGGATTTTGTTGCGGCCGGTAATCTCCATCACGTGCGGGCCGCCAGCTTTCATGGCGGGGACGCGGATCTGCCAGTTGCCCTGCCGGTCTGCGCGGAGGCGGTAGGTGTTTCCGGCAAAGGTCAGTGTCAGGCGCTCCCGCGGATCAGCCCAGCCCCAGATATTGAGCGGTACCTCGCGTTGAAGTACCATCCCGTCGCTGATCAGGGTGGGAAGCATGACATCGCCATATGCCGGGGGCAGCACGCCCCAGCAGAAGATCAGGAAAAAGATGGCAAACTTGTGGTTCATGGCAGCTGTTCCGTTGGCTCGGCTGGATAGGGATCTATGGTCAGTATATCTCCGTTTTCATCATAAAACAATTCCGTTACTTTGATGCAGCGCAGGTGGGTCACGCCTCCGGATAGGCTGGAATCATGGTAGTACAGGTACCAACGGCCCTGAAATTCGACAATGGAATGGTGAGACGTCCAACCCACAACGGGACTCAGTATTCTGCCGCGGTAAGTAAACGGTCCGTAGGGTGTATCTCCCGTAGCGTAACAGATGTAGTGCGTATCGCCGGTGGAATAGGAAAAATAGTACTTGCCGTTGTACCGATGCATCCAGGCTGCTTCAAAGTATCTTCGCTCATTGTCTCCCTGCAATAAGGGCTTACCGGTTTGGTCCAATAGTATCACATCTTTCGGCTCTTCTGCAAATTCCAGCAAATCATCGCTTAATCTGGCCACTTTAGCGCAGAGTGCCGGTTCATCATCGGCGGGCAGGTGAATGAATGGCCCGTCTCCGGCTGCGTTGAACGTCCCGGTGCGCCAACGTTGCAGCTGCCCGCCCCATATGCCGCCAAAGTACATGTAGTAGTGATCCTGATCTTCTTTGAACACGGCGGGGTCAATGGAGAAGCTGTTTCTGATGGGCCGGGGGCGCGGGATGAATGGCCCGGCGGGGGAACTGCTTGTCGCGACGCCGATGCGGAAAATGCCCTGATGGTCCTTGGCTGGGAAGAATAGGTAATACGTGCCATCTTTTTCGGCTGCGTCCGGTGCCCAGAGCTGCCGTGCGGCCCAGGGTATGTCCCGTATGTGCAGTGCCACGCCGTGGTCCATGGCTTCGGCGCCCGGATGTTCCATGGAGAACACGTGGTAATCTTCCATGGCAAAATGGCTGCCCAGGTCGTCAAAAGGGATTCCAGCATTAATGTCATGCGATGGGTAGATATAGATTTTACCGTCAAACACGTGCGCGGATGGGTCAGCCGTAAACAAGTGGTTCACCAGCGGTTTCGAAACAGGTATCATTATGAACTCCTTCGTTGTTTAAGATCGGTTTCGATCTGTGTCTCCATATTTTTGTTGATTCCGTAAAAGAAAAGCAATCCCGAGCCGATCAAAAAAGGGATGGCGGGAAAAACGCTGACCAGCAGCCGCGTGCCTTGTATGGCAGTGGCTAACTGCACGGCGTCACCTCCGGGCACATAACCGAACAGTCCCAGTATCCACGTGAGCAGGGCCCCACCGAGCGTCAGGCCGATTTTCAGGCCCACCATCATGGCAGAAAAAATGATGGCGGTGGCCCTGCGGTTGTTTTTCCATTCGCTGTAGTCTGCCACGTCAGCAATCATGGCCCAAAGCAGGGGGATGGTAACGCCGTAGGAAAAGCCATGCAATATTTGCGAGGCAAACATCAACTGGACGGATGTGGAGGAAAAAAAGTAAAAAGCCAGGATGAACAACGTGGAAATGAACAAGGCAGTACCGAACACATTTCTTTTGCCGTATTTATCTGCCAGGGGCTTGGACAGGGTTATGCCGATGATCATGAAAATGATGCCGCCTGCATTGAACAGCCCAAATCCGGCGGAAACCGGATCATCGCCAAAGAAATTGACACCCAGCGCAGCAAACCCGTTGAGGACGGGCCTTACAAAGCTGGTCAGCCGCTCTTCATCCACATAGTTTTCGAAGTAGTACACATAGGCGCCTCCCTTCATAGCCAGTGCCACGAACACAAGCGTGGTCAACAGCAACATGATCATCCAGGGCCTGTTGCCGGACAGATCGGCAAGGTCTTCTTTCAGGGTCGATTGCTGTTCCGGTTTGGGGACAATGCGCTCCCGGGTCGTAAAAAAAGTCACCAACAGCATCACCGTACCGATGATCGCTAACCAGGTCATCACCTGTTCGATGCCTGCGGCCTTGTCTCCCCCTCCCGCGGTAACGATGATGGGTAACATAAACACCTGCACGAAAAACTGCGCGAACATGACGGCCACGAAGCGGTATGCCGACAAGCTGTTGCGTTCCTTCATGTCACCGGTGAGCACCCCGCTCAGCGCGGAATACGGCAGGTTGTTGGCCGCATATAACAACAGCAACAACGTGTAGGTAATCACGGCATAGATGACTTTGCCGCTATACGGGAAATCAGGCGTGCTGAACGCCAGCATAGCGGTTGCACCGAGGGGAACGGCCGTCCACAGAATCCAGGGACGGAACTTTCCCCACCGGGATACCGTCCGGTCCGCCAGGGCACCGACCAAGGGGTTGAAACCGAGTCCCGCCACCAGCCCCACGGTCAGTAGGATGGCGGAAGTATGGTGCGCGCTGAGCCCGTAGATATCCGTGTAAAAATAAGCAAGATACGTGATCAGTGTCTGGAATACCAGATTGGCGGCCAGGTCTCCCAGGCTGTATCCGACCTTCTCCATTACCGACAACCGTTCACGCCTGACCGCATGTTCCGCTGTTTTCATAACCATCGTATCCATCAGTCTGAACGTTTTTTAGTGCCTATGACCCGGTAAAAGGCTTCCTTTGGAAGGTTATTGCGGTCAAACAGAAGCGGATAGTTTGTCCGCCCCGAAACCGGCCAGTAATTCAGCCATGACTGCCCGTCATTCACCCCCCAGAACGTAACCCTGCTGATTTTATCCTGATGTTTCAGGAAAAGGCTGAACAGCTTTTCGTAATCGCTGGCCTGTTGCTGCAATACGGTGTCAGGCAGCCCATTTACATACGGGTTCAGCTCGGGGTCCTTTGCGTCCATGCGCCGGCCCACGTCCGCGCCCTGGAAATTACGCGGCAGCACTTCCAGGTCCAGCTCCGTGATCATCACTTTCAAGCCCAGCGCGGCGTAAGCCTCAATGCTTTTTTCGATCTCCTCGAAAGGCACGCGGCCAGCATGCCAATGCCCCTGTATGCCCACCCCATCAATACGGGCGCCGGCTTCCTGGAGCTTTTTAATGAGCGCTATGCATCCTTCACGCTTTGCCGGTTGTTCGTTATTATAATCGTTGTAGTACAGCTCGGCGCTCGGTGCGGCCTGTTCCGCCAACTTAAACGCATCTATCAGGTATTGTTCTCCAAGGAGGTTATAAAAAATCGATTGACGGAGACTGCCGTCTTCATTCAGCGCCTCGTTCACCACATCCCAGCCGTCTACCGCATCGGCATAACGTCCGGCAACAGTCCCGATATGGTGTTGCATAAATTGGCGCAATGAGTCGGCGCTGGTGATCCGCGTCACGAACGGCGGAAGCTGGCTGTGCCAGATCAGGGTGTGGCCCACGATGTGCATATCGTTTCGCCGGCCGTAGTGCACAAACCGGTCGGCAGCGTCAAAATCAAACCTATCCCACTCCGGATGGATGATTTCAGCCTTCATGATATTCTCTGCCGTGACAGCATTGAATTGGTGCTTAATCAGGGAGTCGGTCGATGCATCGGTTTCATTGATTTGATCCAGACTCAGCGCGGTTCCGATGAGAAAATTGTCCTGGAACACCTGTTTCAACGTCTCCCCTAGGCCCGCCTGGCCCAGGCCGGTTCCGCAGCCTGTGGCCACCCCGACCAGCGCAAGGGTGAATAATTGGATTAATCGTCTGTCAGTTTTCATGGTTGTTCGCTTACCGTGGATTAATTATACCCCGGGTTCTGATATTGGCGCTTCTCTTCGGGGCTTATTTCCAGGGCATCGATCTGGCCCTGTGGTATGGGGCGCAGGTAATGATGCGGCTGCATATTGCGTGTCACCCTTTGCGGGGTGTGATCACCCAAATTAGGACCGCAGATCTCATAGCTGCCTGCGATTTCATTCCATTTTTGTGTACGGATAAGATCATACCAGCGAAGCCCTTCACCGAAATATTCCCGCGAACGTTCAGCCAGGATGTAGTTGATGTCTATGGTTGCCGGCGTGGCTGCAACCATGGCTTCGCTGTTGTCTTCTATTTTTTCTACGTTTCCGGCATTGTGCCAACGCCACTTGCCGGCACGGGCCCGGATGACGTTGATCAGGTCCCTTGCGCTTTTTCCGCTTACCGTAGCAGCTCCTTTCACGGCAGCTTCGGCCGCTATGAAATAAAGTTCGGAGAATTTAGCAATCTTGAACGGGCGTGTACTGGTGGCATTGGGCTGACCGAGCCCGCTGCCGTTGTCTGTCCGGTAAACGCCAAGCTTCCAAAGTCCCGGGTAGACGACGCGGCTGATACCACGGGGAGAGATGACGAAATCAGCGCGGCCGGGCAATACGCCCGCCCCTACGCCGGGGTAGGCTTTATCGGCGAAACTGGGTCCCTGCGGGTAAACGATATCATCTGCCTCTGACTCATCGTCCAGAAAGGTCAGGACGGGATCACCTGGATGAATCGGCATATCGTTCGCATTGTACAGGACGGTATTCGGCGTTCCGCCTTTGGGCCAGTTGCCCCGGTAAACGGTAGTGAACGTGCCATCATATCGGGAGTCAAGGGTCTTGTCGGCAAAAGTATGCTCTATCGCTCCGATGGTGGGAGCGATGCGTGTCCAGGGACGCCCAAGTGCCTGCACCGCTTCACGCTGAACGGAGCTCACCCCGCCGGTGCCATCGGGATTGGCGGCACTGGAAATCTGCGTATAATTCCACGTGACCATCCAGGTAGCAGAGTTCCTTGGAGCGCCCTCGCTGTCAAAGCAGTTAATGCAGGCACCGTTGTAAAACTCACTGTCCTGTGTGCGGTCGGCGTACAGAAGCATTTCTCTGTTGCGGTCATTGCCCCCCACATGTAGGTCATAAAACGTTTCCTCCAAGCCGAAAGGTCCGGGATCATCAATAGCCTCTGTGGCAACGGTGTAGGCTTGCTGGAAGTACCACTGGGCATCGTGTCCATCGGGATCGGTACGGGAAGTTTCCGGATACGTGGGAATGTTGTTTGGGTTCTCAAGCCACCAGGCATAGGTCAGGTAAGCTTTTGCCAGATAGAGACGGGCAAGCGTTCTGGTGGCACCGCCGGTTACGCGTGGCTCAACGGGCAGATCGTTCACCGCCGTCAGCAGATCCGGAAATATGGCCTTGGTATAGACTTCCGGCACCGTGTTGCGTACCGACCCGGTCGATGCGGTGGTATTGAACTTCAGCTCTCCTGCGCCCAGATCCAGGGGCACCCCTCCAAAGGTTTGCACCAGCAGGAAGTAATCAAACGCACGGAAGAAGCGGGCTTCGGCAATCAGCGCGGCCGGAATGTTGCCTACGGCCTCCGCATTTTCAATAATACCGCTGGCAGTATTGATATTGCTGAACGCCACTCCCCAGATTGCGTCACTACGGCTGTTCTCGGGCGTGAGCTGTATGCCTCCGTCAAAGTCGACCGACCTGAAATTACCGTCGTTTCCGCTTTGTCCCCATGTATACTCGTCCGTGCCAGACTCGAGGCTACTATAGTAATAAGGTTGCCCGTAGATCCAGCGCAGGTGGGCATACATGGCGGTCAACCCTCCATAGACGCCTTTTTCTGTCCGGAAAAAGCCGGGTTCAAAAATATGACGGGGCTCCTCATCCAAAATATTGGAGCATGATGCCGTAAACAACGTTGTCAGCATTGTTGCCAGGCAGGAAATTCTATTTATCCGTTTCATAGTCTGTGCGTTTAAAATGTTAGGTTAACACCGAGCAAATAATTGCGCGTAGAAGGGGTGTTGGTCCCCAGCGTGAGAATGCGCCGACGGTTTTCACTGAGGTTGACTGCCGCGTTTTCGTTTCCGAAGGAATTTGTTTCCGGATCCATGCCGGATTCCCGATAGTAAGGGGAGAACATTACAAATGGGTTCTGCGCGGTAAAATACACGCGGAGGCTGACACCTGAACGGCTCAGCTGACTGAAGTTATAGCCAAGGGTGATGGTCCGTATCTTTAGATAGGACGCATCAAAGTATCCCATGGTGCTCATGTACTTGAGATTATCTCCGGAGCGGATGCTCTCCGGGTTAGGGTATTTGGCACCGGTATTCTCCGGTGTCCAGTAATCCACATCAACGTTTCCGTTCCGTCCGTTCAGCAAATTGAGGTATCCGCCCGATCCGTAAATAGTGCTATTCAGGATACCGCCGCTTTTGAAAACGCCCACGGTACTCAGATCAAATCCTTTGTAGGCCACGCGGGTATGGAATCCGCCCTGAAAATTGGGCTGCAAACTGATGACCTGCCTGTCATCGTTTTCATTGATCGCACGCGTAGGCACTCCATTGGCGTCGTAGTCCCCCATATACTCAACTTTGATCATGCCCAATGTATTCTCGCCCGGCTCCAGGATCTCGCGGTGAGGGTCTCCCTCCTGCCACAGCCCGATACGCTTGAAGTCATATATGACGTCAATCGGGTGGCCCACGAACCACCAGTTGTCTATGTTTCTATCGGTTCCGGAGGCCAGCGATACCAACTTGTTGCGGTTGGCGTACAGGTTGAAGCCCGCTTCCCATGTCCATCCGTTGCGGTTGTCCAGGATTGTACCGTTAAGGGCAAGTTCGATACCCTTGTTTTCGGTGCGGCCCACGTTTTCCGTTATGGAACTTACGCCTGATGTGGGGGGCAGCCCTTTGCTCAGCAGGAGGTCCTCCGTTTTGGTGATGTAGTATTCAACCGTACCTGATAAGCGGTGATTCAGCAGTGAAAAGTCCACGCCAAAGTTTGCGGTATTGGAGAATTCCCACCCCAGATGCTGACTGGGCAGTTGGCTGACCAGGTTCCCGACCGCAAATTCGCTTCCGAAATTATACGGCCTGGTGTCCAGAAGTCCCAGCGTGGCGTACGGGTTGACCGCCTGGTTGGAGGTCTGTCCCCAGCCCACGCGGAGCTTCAGCGTATTGATGGCGCTGATCCCCTGCATAAACGATTCCTCGGCCATGTTCCAGCCCACTGATACCGCAGGATAGGTATTCCATTTATGTCCGGGAGCCAATCTTGAGGAGCCGTCCGAACGCACGGTGGCCGTCAGCATGTAACGGTCATCATAGGAATACATGACGCGCCCCATGTAGGACATCAGCCCCCATACCTCATACCATTGATCAGCCGGCGGAATGGTTATTTCCCCCGTGGCCTGTCCAAGATTGTAGAACTGAAAGTGGTCAGCCGGGATGCCTGTAGCTGCGATACGCGACCGGTTCATTTTGTTCTGCTCTGCCGAATACAGGGCCACTACGTTCAGGTTATGGACGCCGCCGAAAGTGCGGTCATAGGTCAGCAAATTCTCCACTAGCCAATGGTAGGTGTGCTGATTGCTGATGGATGCCGATGAGATTGTCGTCGGATTGGTGCTCGTTACACCTTCACCGGTGTATGCTCCTCCGTTGCTCTGGCGGTAATCCAGACCGGCGTTGATACGATACTTTAATCCTTCAACCCATGGAATGCTTACCTCGCCATACAGTGAATTGAAGCTTGCGAATGCCCGGGTTTCACTCAGCCACTGGTCCCGCAGGTTTTCTACGATTTCACTTGAATATACCCATGGTTCATCAATGCCTGCCGTCCTTACGGTCCGCTTCCATGAGCCATCTTCATTAAATGGGTTGGCGAGCGGCGGTATTCTTAGCAGGTTGCCTACATTGACTTGGGTGCCTTCTGTTTGGTTGTAATTATTGTTGGTGGTGATACCGAAACGGAAATAGTTGCCAATCTGCTGGTCAACACTGCCCCGCAAGGCGTAACGGCTGAATTGCTGCGTGGGGATGACGGCTTGGTCAAGAAGATAACCGCCACCGAAGCTATAGTTGCCGCGGTCCGTGCCGTTGGAGATGCTTACGTCATGGCTTGTCATGGTAGCCGTGCGGTACAACAGGTCCTGCCAGTCGGTGTCTACGTGCTCCGCTTCATCCTGTCCGTATGATGTGTACGGCACGTTCAACGTGCGGAGCTTGGCCAGCTCCGGGCCGCTCATCATGGGGAACTTCGCAAAAACGTTCTTCAAGCCGGCGAAGCTGTTATACGTTACGCGGGCCTCTTGTCCCATTTGCCCCCTGTTGGTAGTTACCAATATCACGCCATTAGCGCCGCGCGAGCCGTAGATGGCGGTTGCCGAAGCGTCTTTCAGGATATCGATGCTTTTGATATCATTGGGATTGATGTCGTTGATAGATCCCACAAACGGAATTCCATCAAGCACGACCAACGGATCGTTGCTGGCGGTCAACGACCGGGAACCGCGGATACGGATCTGCATGGTCCCCCCGGGCTGCGACGATGTCTGCGTGAGGTCCACCCCGGGCAACCGGCCCTGCAGTGCCTGGGAGAAATTGGCTGATTGCACTTCACGCAGTACATCCCCGCTTACCGAAGCAACCGAACCGGTAACCGCTTCCTTCCGTTGCGTGCCGTAGCCTACCACAACAACCTCATCCAGGGCGCTGGTCTCCGACAGCAGTGTCACGGTCACCTGCTGATCGGCCTCACCCACGGGAATCTCCTGCTCTTCATAGCCGACATAGCTGAATAACAATGTACTGTTCCGCGGCACCCGGACGGCGAACCTACCCTCATCATCAGTGGCCGTACTTATGTGACCCTCACGGGTCCGTACCGAAACGCCGCCGATGGCCGCACCTCCTTCGTCAACCACGGTGCCGGAGATCTGTATGCCGGTTTGCTGCGCTTCTGCATATAGAAAACAGAAAAATGCAAGCAACGCCAGGCAGGCCACGCGGCCGACTTCTACAACTTGCCGAGGTGGTCTCAGTTTGTATACGCTGATCATACTATAGGATTTATTGGTTTATTAATTTAGTTAATTGCTTACGCTAGGTGCCGTTTAAGGAAGACGGCATCGGCCGAATTCCAACGTTGGCATTAAATCATCAAACAACTACTTATCCACTTAAATCACCGATTGGATAAGGTTTATACGTCCCAATAGGAACGCTGGCTATTTCCGGTAAAGGTAGAAACAAAAAATCATTCATGCAACCGATTGCAATCAATATTTTTATCACTCCTTCAAAATGTCGGAATTATGCGACAAAAACTTCCCTCGCAGCTGATATAAATTATGCAACCGATTGTATTTGGTTTTTTTTATTAACTTAGCGATGCCTTTTATTGACTTAGTTTTTAACCGGGAAAGTACATGTATACTAAAAGGGAAGTCACCATATATGATATTGCGGAGGCTTTGAACATATCGGCTGCTACCGTAAGCCGCGGGTTGAAAGATCATCCAGCGGTAAAGCAAGCCACTAAAGACAGAATATTTGCCCAGGCTGAACGCATGGGCTATCGGTTCAACACGTTTGCCCGCAACCTAAGAACCAAGCGGACGCATACGCTTGGTGTCATAGTGCCGCGGCTTAACAGCATGTTCATGTCTGATGTGCTGGCGGGCATGGAAAAAGTGTCCAATGAAGCCGGTTATGAACTGATCATCAGTCAATCACTGGAAACCATGGAAAAGGAATGGAAGAACGCCGCGACTATGTTCGACAGCCGTGTTGACGGCCTATTGGTTTCGCTCGCCTATACAACAACGGATATTGACCATTTCCAGCGTTTCATTGACAGAAACATCCCATTGATCTTCTTTGACCGTGTTTTTGAACACCCTAATTGCCCGAATGTTGTCATCGATAACCGCAAAGCCGCCTATGACATGACAACGCACCTCATCCATCAGGGCTGCCGTAGGATTGTACATATTGCAGGCAACCTTAACCGGAATGTATATGCCATGCGTTTTAAGGGATATAAAGACGCTCTTGACGATAACGGAATCCCTTTTGAGGAAGGACAGCTCATTGTCAACAACCTGGGAATAGAAGACGGTATATCTGCTGCAAAGCAGATCCTGGCCCATCCGCAAAGACCCGACGCTGTCTTTTCAGCCAATGACACGTGCGCCGTAGCTTGCATGCAGGAGCTGAAGCGAAACGGCCTCCACATACCCGATGACCTGCTCATTGCCGGATTCAACAACGATCCCATAGCCACTGTGGTAGAGCCCAATTTGACTACCATAGACTACAAAGGCCACGAAATGGGAGAAGTTGCAGCCCGAACCCTCATCAACCTGCTTGATGGAGGGGGTGACCAACAGGCGGCCGCGATCGTGTTACGCCATCAGTTAATCATTCGGGAATCGACACATCGAAAAACCTGACGGAACATGAAGACGAAAACAATTAAACGGGGCTTATCCGTATTATGTGTATTAGCACTATGCATTTGCCAGAGTAGAGGGCAATCCGGCTACCGCCTGTGGCTTGATTATAAGCCCCTGGCCAATGAACGGTATGCACCCCATAGAGAACAGCTCACTTCCATGCTGTTTCCCGTAACGGATGAAACGGACGGTATCGCCAAACGCGAACTGCTTGCCGCTTTAAGAAGGCTGCTCGGACTTGCTCCCCATGACGTGGAAGCACTGCAGAAAGCAGGAACCCTGGTAGCCGGGACGCCGGCGACGTTACCCGTCCCGGTACGGGAAGCTCTTTCGGAGCGATTTCCGCAGATGGGCCCTGAAGGGTATGGCATTTACAGCATAAATGTTCAGGGAAAACCGGTGGTTGCAATCTCGGCCAATTCAACCAAGGGACTATTATATGGAAGCTACGCGTTCATCAGGTTGTTGCAATGCGGGGCAGATATCAGCGACCTGAACGTCACCTCCCGCCCCAAAATAGCGTTGCGGGTACTTAACCATTGGGACAACCTTGACCGTACCGTTGAACGCGGTTACGCCGGGTTTTCGTTGTGGGACTGGCATAGGCTACCGGGTTATCCTGACCCCCGGTATACGGATTACGCGCGGGCGAATGCCTCCATCGGTATCAATGGGACCGTGCTGAACAACGTAAACGCCAATGCGCTGTCGCTCACGCGTGCATACCTTGAAAAAGCGGCGGCACTGGCAGATGTTTTCCGCCCATACGGAATCAAAGTATACCTTTCGGCGCGCTTCAGCGCCCCCATGGAGCTTGGCGGTCTTCCTAACGCGGACCCGCTGGATCCGCGCGTGAAGCAATGGTGGGCTGAAAAAGCGGCCGAGATATACCGGTATATTCCGGATTTCGGTGGCTTTTTGGTCAAAGCCAATTCCGAAGGCCAGCCGGGTCCGCAGAATCATGGCCGTAGCCACGCCGATGGAGCGAACCTGCTTGCCGAGGCGCTTGAACCGTATGGAGGTGTGGTGATGTGGCGCGCATTTGTGTATGACGATGCCGAACCTGAAGACCGCGCTAAGCAGGCGTATAATGAATTCGTTCCGCTTGATGGCCAGTTCCGGGATAACGTGATAGTCCAGGTAAAAAACGGCCCCATTGACTTTCAGCCCCGGGAACCGTTCCACCCCTTGTTTGGTGCCATGCCAAAGTCACAGCTGATGATGGAGTTTCAGATTACCCAGGAATACCTGGGTTTTGCCACACACCTTGTATACCTGGGTACGCTGTTCAGTGAAACGCTCCGGACAGACACCTATTGTAACGGCCCGAATTCTACGGTGGCGCGGGTGATTGACGGCACACTCACCGGCCAGCCGGTAACCGCCATAGCCGGCGTCGCCAATACAGGCACAGCCGTTAACTGGACGGGCCACCCGTTCGCCCAGGCTAACTGGTATGCCTATGGCCGCCTGGCCTGGGACCCTGACGCAGATGCGGCGCTTATAGCGGAAGACTGGCTGCGCTGCACGTTCGGTAACGACGATGGGCTTATTGACGCATTGCTTCCCATGATGATGGGCTCCCGTGAGGCTGCCGTGAATTACATGACCCCGGTGGGACTGCATCACCTCATGGGCTGGGACCACCACTATGGCCCGGGACCCTGGATCAAGGATAAGCCAAGAGCTGACTGGACATCGGTCTATTATCACAAAGCCGATTCTAACGGCATCGGGTTTGATCGTACGGCCTCAGGCAGTGACGCCCTGAGCCAGTATGCCCCCGAAGTACAGGCCCAGTTTGAAGACCCGCAGACCTGCCCTGACGAATACCTCCTTTGGTTCCACCACCTCCCCTGGAATTTCCGGATGAAATCCGGCGAAACGCTATGGGAAGCACTTTGCCACCGGTATCACGACGGGGTAGCCGCCGTGGCGCATATGCAGAATACCTGGGAGTCCCAGAAAGATCGCATTGACAGCACAGTCTTCCACGAGGTGAAGGGCTTATTAGCCATCCAGCACCGGGAAGCGGTATGGTGGCGTGACGCGTGCATACTGTATTTCCAGCAATTCTCCGGCATGCCCCTGCCGCCGGAGCTAGAGCCGCCGGAACACCCGCTGGAATACTACGAGGATATAGAGTTCCACTTTGTTCCGGGTATTTAACGGGATGAACTTTCCCGGACGAGGAGCTTTGGCTCCAGAACCAGTTTTTCAGGACGATGCTTATAATAATCACCCTTCCTGAGCAGCTTGAGAAATAGCCTGGCTACCTCCTCCCCCATCTCAACGGTCCGTTGATCAACGGTTGAGATAGCAGGACTCACCAGACTGGAAAACGCTTCATTTGCGAAGCCGACAACCCCTACCTCGTCAGGGATCCGCTTTCCGGCCGCCTTCAGCTCCTGTACCACGCCCATGGCGGTGAAATCCTCCAGTGTGAACACGGCGTCAAACGCAATATCCGCAGCCAGCAGATCGCGGACGCACTGCCTGCCAAACGCGAGCGAAAACTCACCCTTGATGATCAGACGCTCGTCCACAGGGATGTTATACCGCCGCAGCGCATCAAGATAGCCCCGCAGCCGTTCATTGAAGATATTGATGTTCCGGTACTGATTGATGTGCACAATGCGCCGGTATCCTGATCTGATCAGGTGTTCGGTCGCCATAAACCCGCCCCGGTAATCATCTATCGTGACGGCCGGCACATCAAGTCCCTGTGGCACGCGGTCAAAAAAAGCCAGGGGTATATTCCGCTCGCGAACTTCCGCGAACCCACCGTCCCCTTCAGTCTCCAGTGAAATGGAGGCGATAATGCCATCCACACGGGAGCGCAGGAATGTCTCTATCCCTTTCTTCTCCTGCTTCAGGGCTTCCTGTGACTGGTAGAGCAGAATCGTGTAGCCGTTTTCGTTCATGACGCCTTCAATACCATGCACCACTGAACTGAAAAAGCTGACATCAAGTCGCGGCACGAGTATGCCGATGATCTTGGTCTTCCCTGAGCGCAGCGAGGATGCGACCTTATTGGGCCGGTATCCCAGCCTTTCCGCCACTTCCCTTACCGCTTGCTTGGTCGATGCACTGATGGCGGGGTGATCGTTAAGTGCCCGAGCCACGGTGGAAAACGTGATGTTGAGTTCCTTGGCAATGTCTAGAATGGTAACTTTTTTCAAGTCTTCCGGTGTTACGTGGTTAATTGTCTTCAGGGAAGTCGGAACAAAAATAGCGATCCATTTTGGAAATCGGAAGGAAATCACTTACCTTTATGCCAACGTTAGCATTTCCATGGAACCTATTTAATTTGCTATGTTATTATTAGGCATCGATCTTGGCACATCTTCCATCAAGGTCTCGGTGGTAGACGCCGACACGCAAGCATGTATTGCGGCTACCCGGTATCCGGAAGAAGAAGAAAACAAAATACTCTCTGTCATCCCCGGATGGGCGGAGCAGTCACCTGATTTATGGTGGGAACAGGTGGCCACAGCTATCCGGAAGCTGACCACCGATGCGGCCTTTGATCCGCGGGATATCGGCGCAATCGGCATTGCCTACCAAATGCACGGGCTGGTGGTGATTGACGAAGGGGGAAATGTGCTGCGCAACGCTATCATCTGGTGTGACAGCCGCGCAGTGGAAATCGGGGAAAAGGCGTTTGCCAAGATTGGAATGCAACGGGCGCTGGAGCACCTGCTGAACTCCCCTGGTAATTTCACGGCTTCCAAATGGGCATGGGTAAAAGCAAACGAACCGGAGGTTTACAGCAAAGCACATAAAATCATGCTACCCGGCGACTTCATTGCATACAGGCTGACCGGACAGGCCACGACCAGCATCTCAGCGCTTTCCGAGGGTGTGTTCTGGGACTTCAGGGAAAACCGTATCTCCGGCGATATTTTGCAGCATTTCGGCTTTGATGAGACTGCTTTCCCGGAGATCAGGCCGCTATTCGGCGTTCATGGAACACTAAGCCGGAAGATTGCGGCCCAGCTTGGCCTCAGGCCGGACATTCCCGTGAGTTATAAAGCGGGTGACCAGCCAAACAACGCCTTGTCACTGAATGTGCTGCGGCCGGGCGAAGTCGCGGCCACGGCGGGCACCTCGGGCGTTATTTATGCGGTGAGCGACCGCTTGGTCTATGATCCTGCCTCGCGCATCAACACCTTTGCACACGTCAACTATACACCTGAGGCTGTACGTACAGGCATCCTGCTATGCATTAATGGCACTGGAATCCTGAACCGCTGGGTAAAAGAACATTTCGGCCACGGATTGACTTACCAGCAGATGAATACGCTGGGCAAAGCGGTGAGTCCGGGCAGTAACGGCCTTAAGGTTTTACCTTTCGGAAACGGCGCAGAACGCATCATGCATAATAAAATACTCGGTGCACAATTTATCGACCTGGACTTCAACGCGCATGGCAGGTCACATGTATTCAGAGCCTCCCAGGAAGGTATCGCCCACGCATTCCGCTATGGGTTGGATATCATCCGTGAGAACGGTATCCGGCCATCCGTCATTCGCGCGGGGCGTGCCAATATGTTTCTCAGTGATTTATTTACGGAAATCTTTGTTGATATCACGCGCGTGCCCGTTGAATTGTATGAAAACGATGGCAGCGTAGGCGCAGCACTAGGCGCCGGCATTGGCGCCGGCATCTTCACGTCAACAGATGAGGCGTTCAGCGGACTGAAAGCGATAAAAACCGTGGAACCACAGGACTCCGCGGTTTACGAAGACCTGTACCATGAATGGAAACAGCTTGTAGCGGATCGGTTAAACAAGGAACTACAGCTGGATCCGGACGACCTAACGGATTAACACTTAAACACCAAAAAATATGTCAAACGTAATTATCGGAGATCGCGAGTATTTCAAAGACATCGGGAAGATCGGATATGAGGGCCCGGAGTCAGACAACCCCTTAGCTTACCGCTGGTATGACCCGAAACGGGTGGTCGCTGGCAAGACCATGGAAGATCACCTGCGCTTTGCCGTTGCCTATTGGCATTCGTTCAACGGCAATGGAAGTGACCCCTTCGGCGGGCCGACCCTGTTTTTCCCGTGGGACGAAAGCACCGACGTTATTCAACGGGCCAAAGACAAAATGGATGCGGCTTTTGAGTTCTTTACGAAAATCGGGATGCCGTATTACTGTTTCCATGATGTGGATGTAGTTGATTATGGGGATGACGTGGCAGAAAACGAGCAAAGGCTGCAGACGTTGGTGGAATATGCAAAAGCAAAGCAGGAAGCCAGCGGTGTGAAACTGCTGTGGGGCACGGCCAACCTTTTTTCGCACAAGCGATATATGAACGGAGCGGCTACGAACCCGGATTTCGCCGTGGTCGCACATGCGGGCGCGCAGATTAAAGCGGCGCTGGACGCAACAATTGCCCTGGGCGGCGAAAATTATGTGTTTTGGGGAGGACGGGAAGGTTACATGACCCTACTGAACACCGATATGAAACGGGAGCAGGAACATCTGGCCCGCATGCTTCATATGGCCAAAGACTATGCGCGGAGCCAAGGATTCCGGGGCACGTTCTTCATTGAGCCAAAGCCTTGCGAACCTACGAAACATCAATATGATTATGACGCCGCCACCGTTATCAGCTTCCTGCGCCAATACGACCTGCTTGAAGACTTTAAGCTGAACCTGGAAGTGAACCACGCCACGCTTGCGGGACATACATTCCAACATGAGCTGCAGGTTGCCGCAGATGCCGGCCTGCTGGGATCCATGGACGCCAACCGCGGTGACTACCAGAATGGCTGGGACACCGATCAATTTCCCAATAACATCAACGAGCTGACCGAATGCATGCTTATCATACTGGAAGCGGGGGGTTTTGCCGGCGGCGGTATCAACTTCGATGCTAAGGTAAGACGCAATTCCACGGATCGGGCGGACCTGTTCTATGCCCATATCGGCGGCGCAGATACGTTTGCCCGTGCATTGATAGCGGCAGACAACATCCTGCAGAAATCTGACTACCGTAAACTCCGGACTGAGCGCTACGCGTCCTTTGACGGAGGAAAGGGTAAAGACTTCGAAGATGGCAAACTGAGCCTGTCTGACCTCCGCAATATCGCCGCAGCGTCCGGGGAACCGGAGACTATCAGCGGAAAACAGGAACTATTTGAGAATATCGTTAACCGGTACATTTAGCCGGTGCGATGGCGATTTGTGCCTTGTTGAAGGGGCATCAAGAATGAGCAAAGCGCATAACGGCAGGCAGACGTTAGCAGAGCGGGTAGTTGCAGCCCGCTCAAAATCCTACGTGCTGGATCTCGCCGCACTCGGCGAAGACAGCGGTGTACCGATAGCGTCGCTGCACGAATTGTGCTATGAAAAAAATCCCACCGTTGCGTTCCGGGCGGCATGGATACTGGAGTATCTGGCCGCCCGTGACCACCAACGATTTCTGAAGGTTTTCGATGATTTCATGGACCGGTTGCCTCAACAGCGCAATCCCAGCTGCCAACGTCATTTCACGAAGATCCTGATGAACATCACGCATCCCAAAGCACCCCCGGCATACCAGGAGGCATACCGGCAAACCGACCGCGAGCGGCTTGTGGAAACGGTCTTCGGTTGGCTGATCGATCCTGCCACGCCCGTAGCCGTTCAGGTCAACTGCATGGACATTTTGTTCAATATGCGCCGCGAGTTTCCCTGGATAACCGATGAACTGAAACAGCAGATCCGGTTTTTCCTGCGGGACGGCTCACCGGCCATGCAGAGCCGGGGTAAACGGATACTGGAGAACCTCAACCGGTCAGAACCGAAGGTTGACCCCCACGGTTAACAGTATATATTTATCGTTGCTTTCGGTTATGGCCGTTTGGTTGTGATATCTATCCAGTTCATCATCGAGCGCAAAGTTGGCTTGTGCATTGACAATCAGGTTCCATATGTAAGAATCGAGCAAATTTGGTTTCAGGCTATGTAAGGGCAGCTCAATGCCGAGATTCGCATTGAAAAGATAGCTCAGCCCCATATTATCCCTTAATTGACCATCATGTTTTATTTGAACACTGTATATTCCGCCTATGCCCGCCCCGATGTACGCGCTCTCCAACGCGCGGATACCATATGACTTACGGTATTCGATCCGCCTCAGGTGATCGTCCTGCAAAAACTTCACGGGCTGGAAAGTAACACCGATCACTCCGGTGTGAAAAAAGTTCTCCGTTTCCGCCCCCCTTTCCTCGTGGCCCCCGGCCCGGAGCAGTCCTTCCTGCAATTCCAGGCCTACGCTAAGTCCGTGGGTCAGGAAATAATTCCCGCGCAAATAAACTGCTGCTCCTATGCGTCTTTGATCGGAGTCACCTAACAGCTGCGCTACACCGGCGCCTGCTGTGGCGGAGTACCTGAAATACGGGACAGGCGATTCAGTTCCGGACTGTGCTTTTACCAGATACGGTAGGAGAAAAAAACAACAAAAGAGTAGCGGAAAAATGCTTTTCATACTTCGGAAGAATGCGAATAAACAAACTTACTGATGCCACTTTGCAGCAATACCTATACCACTTTGGCTGCGAAATCAAAAAAATCCCAGAAATGGCTAAAACAGGGTGTTGCCCTTCGGATAGTTTGTTTTGCCGAGGTGTTTATATGCCAGTTCTGTGCATTCCCTTCCACGGGAAGTGCGCATGAGATATCCTTCCTGGATAAGGAACGGCTCGTATACTTCCTCAATGGTGCCTTCATCCTCCCCTACCGCTGTAGCAATGGTCTTCAGGCCTACCGGACCGCCCTTGAACTTGTCAATGATGGTCAGTAAGATACGGTTATCCATCTCATCAAGTCCGTGTTCATCAACATTGAGCGCATTGAGCGCGTACTGGGCAATGGCCGTATCGATCGTTCCGTCTCCTTTTATCTGGGCAAAATCCCGGGTCCTGCGCAATAGGGCGTTGGCGATCCGGGGTGTGCCACGGCTCCGACGCGCAATTTCATAGGCACCGGCTTCCGTAATGGGCGTGCGTAGGATACTCGCTGAACGGAGTACGATGGTTGTCAGAAGCTTGGCGTCATAATATTCCAGTCTGGCGTTAATGCCGAAGCGTGCGCGCAGCGGAGCCGTAAGCAGGCCAGACCGGGTTGTCGCCCCGACCAATGTAAAGGGATTCAACGAGATCTGAACGGAACGTGCGTTCGGGCCGGTTTCCAGCATAATATCGATCCGGAAATCCTCCATGGCCGAATACAGATACTCTTCTACCAGTGGACTGAGGCGGTGTATCTCATCTATGAACAGGATATCTCCCTCGTCCAGGTTGGTCAGCAGGCCGGCCAGGTCCCCGGGCTTATCCAGCACCGGACCTGAGGTGATCTTGATGCCCACCCCCATTTCATTGGCGATGATATGCGAAAGCGTGGTTTTGCCTAGTCCAGGCGGTCCATGAAGCAGTACATGATCCAACGCCTCGCCCCTCAGCTTCGCCGCCTGCACAAATACCTTCAGGTTATCCAGTATTTTCCGTTGACCCGTGAAATCGTCAAAGGCCTGCGGACGCAGCACCTTCTCCAACTCACGCTCGGTATTGGACAACCGCTCCGGGTTCGGATCCAAATGTTCATTCATCTTTTTTTCTATTTATCCCAACAGACCACCGCCCCCATCACTGACCACCGATCACCGTCTATACCCCCTGAACCAGCTCGCCATCTTCATTTGGATAACGCCAAAAAAAGCTTCCCGGAAGATGCGCGTACTCATCTTGGAGACACCTTCGGTACGGTCTGTAAAGATAATCGGTATTTCCACTACTTTAAAGCCGTATTTGATGGCTGTGAATTTCATTTCGATCTGGAAGGCGTACCCTACGAACCGGATCCGGTCAAGCGGTATTGTTTCCAGCACCTTTCTGCGGTAGCACACAAAACCTGCAGTGGCGTCCTGCACGGAAATACCGGTGATGACCCGCACATACCAAGAAGCGAAATAAGACATGAGTACGCGACTCATGGGCCAGTTGACCACATTGACCCCTTTGATATACCGGGATCCGATGGCCATATCAGCACCCGAGACGCATGCTTCACGCAGCCGCGGAAGGTCATCGGGATTGTGCGAAAAGTCAGCGTCCATCTCAAAGATATATGCGTAAGGCCTGGCGATACACCAATGAAACCCGTGGATGTAAGCCGTACCTAAACCGGACTTGCCCTCACGTGTTTCCAGAAACAGGCGGCCCGGGAATTCCTGCTGCAGGCGTGTCACAATTGCTCCCGTCCCATCAGGGGAACTATCATCGACGACCAGCACATCAAACCCGTCTGCAAGTGATAATACCTTACGTACGAGCCGCTCGATGTTTTCCTTTTCGTTGTATGTCGGGATGATAACAATACTATCTGACACTACCGCTTGCAATTAATTGGATAAAGGTATGGATTATCAGTGGATCCCGTGCATCATCCGCTTCAATAAAGGGGAAAGCAGGATAAGTAACAATCCGGCCACTCCGGGAATTATCGCAAATATCAGGAAAAAGGTGGACAACGAATAAGTGTCACTGATACGGTCGATAAAACTGCCCGACATACCTGCCAGCCAATTGGCGATAGCGGTACAGAAGAACCAGAATCCGAAAATGAAGCCGGCCAGGTTTTTTGGCGATAGTTTACTCATGTAAGACAGTCCGACCGGAGAAATACATAACTCGCCGGAGGTATGGAAAAAATAAGCCAACACCAACCAAACCATGCTTACCTGCGCCGTGGCCGCGCCCTGCGGAATGTTTCTGGCTCCGTAGGCAAGGGCCGCGAAACCAACCCCAAGGAGCACCAGGCCGATGGCGAATTTCACCGGTCCGCTGGGATTGAACACCCGCTCCCATATTCTGCTGAAGGGTGTGGCCAGCGTGATGATGAAAAACGAATTAAGCACCTGGAACCACGATGCTGCTACTTCAGTTTCCATAGCAGTGAACTCACGCTGCACCTTCCAAATACCAAGTCCCCAGATCACTGCAAAACTCAGTGCAGTAAAAAATATGGATACCGGATATTCGGAAAACACTTTCTTCGCCAGTGAGAATAAGACCAACGTTACGATCAGGAGGGGGAAAATCGTGAGAATTGCATCCACCCACTTAAAGGTAAGCGCGGCATTCCCCTCCAGCATCCGCTGGGTATAATCCTTTGCAAAAATACTCATGGAGCCCCCGGCCTGTTCAAATGCCATCCAGAAGAAGATGCTGGATAAACACAGTACGATAATAACGATCATCCGGTCCCGTGCAACGTGCTTTGGAGTGACCACTGCGGCCTCCTCCGCGGGCGACTCCACTGCGGGCTCTTTTTTCTGCAGGTTTCCGAGCACCCCGAAGATGCGTTGCGCGTAATAAAACTGCAGCATGCCAAAAAACATGAAAATCCCCGCAAGGCCAAAGCCATAATGCCACCCGACCTTTTCACCAATATAGCCGCAGAGCAACATCCCAAGGAAAGCGCCGGCATTGATCCCCATATAAAAAATGGTATAAGCGGAGTCTTTCTTTGTGCTGTTGTCCGGATAGAGCTGTCCGACGATAGAGGAAATATTGGGTTTGAACAGTCCGTTACCGAGAATGATCAACAGTAACCCCAAATAGAAAAAGGTAGAGCCCGCGCCTTCAAGGGCCATGGATGCATGCCCGAGCGTCATGATCAGTGCGCCGATCACTACGGCCTTGCGGTAGCCTGTTATCCGGTCGGCGATGAAACCACCGATCAGCGGTGTAAGATATACCAACCCTGTATACCAGCCGTACAGCTGCATTGCATCTTCACGGGACCAAGCCCAACCACCATCAGCCAGTTCGGATATCAGAAACAGGGTCAGCAGCGCCCGCATACCGTAGTAGCTGAACCGCTCCCACATTTCCGTGAAGAACAAGATAAACAGCCCCACCGGATGTCCAAATACCATCTTCGTGTTCACTCCATTCTTGACCAGGTGACTATTCAGTTGTTCATCGTGCTGTAATTTTTGCATAATGTGATTTTAGGTACAAAAAATGACCGATCCGGTCGTTTATGGACTGCAAAGAAAGCAAACTTTTTCCGGATTCAGCAAAATTATGGTGAGGAAAGCCCGCTCTTGGGGTGTCCAGCCGCTTTTTTCGGGTCGTTATACAGCTCATCGCTGGGGCTGGGCGGATTTGTCAACGGGATATCCGAAACCAGCCTTAGCCCAGTGCCGGTTAGCTGCCAGGCGTCGTATGTCAGATCCGGTCCGTAGTGTTCATAGGCGCCTTCATGGCGGTCATCTGAAGGAGCCAGGTGATCCAGGATCAGGCGTTGAGCTGCACGATCGTAGTCCAGATACATGCTCGCCTGCCTGCTGTACCGGTAAATGACCCGCGTATAACCAGTCGTGGACTCGCTGTCAAATATCGGCTTGCCCAGCCGTGCGCCATCGCTGGTCAGTTGGAGTACCTCGATGACCTTCTGAGTTAAGTGTGGATTATGTCCCTTCCAACCTAGCAACACATATGAATCATCCAGGGGAATAATCCGGTAATACTGGGCGCCATACCAGCTCTCCGGGGTGGTTACGGCCGTTTCCGGTGCCTGGATCTCATACGTCTTGTCCAGCAGCGGATATAACTGCAGGCTGCCGTCAGGAGTATTGAGCTGAATTGCCCCATAGTACCGATAAGACCCGTCATTCAGCTGCAGATGCCACGAAAATATCCTGAACCGGTCATCCGGAGAAACGAGGATGGAAACCATGTCCAGCGAATCAAAGTCGAAACGGTAGGAATGCGGCGCTTTCAACGCCGCTACAAGCGTTTTGACAAACGAGAAATTTGCCTTTATGCGTTCGGGCTCACTTGGATTGTTGTAGATTACGTATCCGAGCCGGACCAGACTGTCCTGAAGCCCCTTAATCCCGTTCCCGCCCCCGGTTTGCGCCATGGTATATTCTGCAAAACCGCCCAGCCATATAATCAATATCAGAAACCGCTTCATCATACCCGTTCCAATACCAGAGCACTCGCTCCTCCCCCACCGTTACATATCCCCGCCACCCCGATCCGGGCGTTTTGCTGTTCCAGTACGGAAAGCAGCGTCACGACGATGCGCGCTCCCGAGGCACCAAGTGGATGGCCAAGTGAGACCGCCCCGCCATTGACGTTCACCCGGTCAGCTGAAAGGTCCAGCTCTTTATTGTTGGCAATGGCTACAACGGAGAACGCCTCATTGATCTCGAAAAAATCTACATCTTCCATGGTAATGCCCGCCCGCTCCAGCGCACGCGGAATTGCCTTGGCGGGGGATGTGGTAAACCATTCCGGTGCCTGCTGTGCATCAGCATAGCCACGGATCCGCGCCATGGGCCTCAATCCCAGTTCACGAAGTTTGGACCCGCTCATTAATACTACCGCTGCCGCGCCGTCGTTCAGGGTTGAGGCGTTGGCTGCCGTGACAGTTCCTTCCTTTGCAAACACCGGCTTCAATGCGGGAATTTTATCGAAATCCACGGCGTGGATTTCCTCATCTTCGGCTACGACCGTCACTGCGCCCTTCCGGCCTTTAACCTCCACCGGCACGATCTCATTCCGGAACCTCCCAGCCCGCTGCGCAGCCTGGGAGCGCCTATAGGACTCAGCTGCATAAGCATCCTGTTCTTCCCGGCTGATCTTGCATGTTTCGGCACAAAGCTCTGCGGCAGCTCCCATATGAAAATTATTATAAACATCCCACAGCCCGTCCTTAAGCAAGCCGTCCGTCAACTCCCCGTGGCCCAACCGATATCCGGCGCGCGCTTTTTCCAGGTAGTAAGGCACATTGCTCATGCTTTCCATTCCGCCTGCAACCACGATATCGTTGATCCCAAGCGCAATGCTCTGCGCCGCAAGCATTATCGATTTTGTTCCGGATGCACAGACCTTGTTCACTGTGGTAGCAGGGATATCACCCAATCCGCCGAGCTTAGCCGCCTGGGTGGCGGGAGCCTGGCCCAGATTGGCCGACAGCACGTTTCCGAAGTAAACCTCCTGCACCTGGTTCCCCGCTATTCCGGCCCGCTTTACGGCTTCCGCGATCGCAAAGCCTCCCAACTGCGTGGCCGAAACCGCAGCCAGGCTCCCGCCGAAGCTGCCTACGGGCGTCCGTACTGCTGAAACAATAAAAACCTCTTCCATACCAACGGACTTTTAATATGCTAAAGTACGGAAAATGCCATAATTATAAAATGTTAGATTAATCTAAATTTTGTATTTTTGTTAAAGGTATGGGAAAATTTTACGTGGTAATATTACTTACGCTATCGGTTTGCTGGTCCTGCAACGGGCCTGCGGGCAAAGAGCTTTATGGAGACCGCCCCTACCTGTTAACCACAACGGGTATGATCGCAGACATGCTGCAGCACATTGCCGGCGACTCTATGGTGGTGGAAGCGCTGATGCGGCCCGGAGTGGATCCCCATTTATACAAGGCCAGCCAAGGTGACCTGGCACGGATCCTTGCTGCGGACTACTTATTTTACAATGGGTTGCACCTAGAGGGCAAATTGGCATCCATTCTTGAAAAACAACGGAGAGTGAAACCGGTCGTAGCCATAGGTGATGGGCTTGACGGATTGATCACACTCAGTAAAGACACATATGACCCGCATATCTGGTTCGACGTAGCCCTTTGGAAGAGCGCTACGGCTAATGCAGCCCGCAGGCTGGCCGAGCTGGACCGCAACAATGCTGCCTACTACAACGCCAACGCTGCAGGATATATGGCGGCGCTGGATTCACTGGATACCTGGGTGCGTGCAACCATACAGCGTATCCCGGAAGAGAAAAGGGTACTGATTACCGCACATGACGCGTTCAGCTACTTCGGTAGGGCGTATGACATGGAAGTAATGGGACTGCAGGGAATTTCTACACTTGCAGAGTTTGGTTTACAGGATGTATCCGCCTTGGCAAACTACATCACGGAACACCGGATACCAGCTGTGTTCGTGGAAAGTTCGGTGTCAGACAGGGCGCTGAAAGCCGTGCTTGCCGGAGTGCGGGAACGTGGCGGCTCGGTCCGTATCGGCGGCAATCTGTATTCAGATGCCATGGGTGCCCCAGGCACACCGGGGGGAACGTATATCGGAATGGTCAGACACAATGTCAATACCATAGTGGAAGCGCTCAGCGCTGATAATTAACAACAGGAATTATGATCATACACGCACAAAGCCCCGTACTGGAAGTACACGATCTATCAGTGAGCTATGCGCGAAAGCCCGTGCTCTGGGGCGTTGATTTCACACTGCCTGCCGGATGCATCGCGGGCATAGTGGGACCTAACGGCGCAGGCAAGTCAACCTTGCTCAAAAGCATCATGGGGCTTATCTCCGGTTCAAGCGGGTATGTCAAGTTGTTCGGAGAGTCACTCAACGATGTGCGGCACCGGGTCAGTTACGTGCCTCAGCGGGAATCCGTAGACTGGGATTTTCCCGTATCTGTACTGGACGTGGTGCTCATGGGACGGTATGCCAAGGTGGGCCTGCTGCGCAGCATCGGCCGCCGCGATAAGGAAGTCGCCATGGATTGCCTTGCAAAAGTTGGTATGCAATCTTTTTTCAAGCGGCAAATATCACAGCTGTCCGGTGGTCAGCAGCAGCGCGTGTTCCTGGCCAGGGCACTGGCTCAGGAGGCGGACCTTTATTTCATGGATGAGCCGTTCGCGGGCGTGGACGCCGCTACTGAACAAGCTATTATCGGCTTGCTGCGGGACATGGCTGCGGCAGGCAAAACCATTGTGGTGGTACACCATGACCTGCAGTCCGCACGGGATTACTTCAACTGGATTATCCTGTTGAACATGCACCTGATCGCCGCAGGCCCCACACAGGAGGTCTTTACAGACGAAAAAGTGCAACAGACTTATGGCGGCAAACTGAACCTGCTGTCCGAGGTCGGTCACGTCATGGAAAAACGGGCTTTCCCGAACAGGGAAAGCTAAACAAAGAGAGAGCTATGCAGACCCTGGTTGATTTCTTTTCGTTTGCAGATCCAAATGTGCGGTATGTAGTGCTGGGCAATATGCTACTGGCGGCCAGTGCAGCAATGGTAGGTGCCTTCACGTTGCTTCAAAAAAAAGCTCTTGTCGGTGATGCCGTGTCCCATGCGGTTCTGCCTGGCATCTGTGCTGCGTTTCTGTTTGCCGGAACCAAGAACATTACCTTGATGCTGGCAGGGGCGTTTCTAACCGGCTGGCTGGGTCTTGTAACCATTGACTACATCGTCGCAAAATCAAAGATCAAAAAGGATGCGGCAATAGGTCTGGTTTTATCCGTCTTTTTCGGCGCGGGCATGGTTATGATGACCTATATACAACAGTCCGGCAATGCCGCACAGAGCGGTCTGGACCACTTCATCTTTGGCAAAGCGGCCACTCTAGTTGGCGCAGATCTGTTGACATTCAGTATACTTTCAGCGGTCCTGCTGATTGCCGTAACCGTATTTTTCAAAGCTTTCACGCTCGTAGCTTTTGATAGGGACTACGCGGTGGCGCTGGGTTACCCGGTACGGAAACTGGACCTCCTGCTCACCAGCCTGACCGTGCTGGCCGTAGTGACGGGCATCACGGCCGTCGGCGTCGTATTGATGGCCGCCATGCTCGTTACCCCGGCCGCTGCCGCCCGGTTCTGGACGGACAATATCCGCCGTATGATCGGTATTGCAGTGGCTTTCGGGGCGTTTGCCGGATTGGCCGGAGCATATATTTCCTATGCCGCGCCCGCCATGCCAACCGGACCGTGGATGGTCGTCGTATCGTCTATCATCGCGTTCTTCTCTTTTTTCTTCGCCCCGGGAAAGGGTATTATACCCAGAGCCTACATGCAACGTAAAAACCGGCGTATAATGGCCGAAGAAAATACACTGAAAATGTTCTATCACGCAGGCGAACGGAACACGTCATTCAGCGGACTGCGGACAGCCGACGATCTGACAGCGACGCGTGTCATAGATCGCGAGGTGCTGACAGCCGCCTTGAAGCGGTTAGTGCGACGGGGACTGCTGACAACCCAAACCAATGGCTGGAGACTGACCGACGCAGGCTATCGCGAAGCCGCACGCGTGGTACGGCTTCACCGCCTTTGGGAGCTTTACCTGACACGCTATATGGATATCGCTACCGATCATGTCCATGAAGATGCCGAAACCATTGAGCACATCATTACGCCGGAATTGGAACAGGAACTGGAACACCAGCTGGGGTATCCGGATAAGGACCCGCACAATACCCACATCCCGAAAGGAGGCTGGTCATGATTTCATTCTGGATCATATTGACCGGCTCCCTGGTCGCCGTCAGCTGCGGACTCCTGGGTTGTTTTCTGATTCTGAGGAAGATGAGTATGGTGGGTGATGCCATCAGCCATGCCGTACTTCCAGGAATCGTGATCGCGTTCCTGATCAGTGGGAGCCGCCAGCCCCTGCCTATGCTGTTGGGCGCCGGTGCAACGGGCTTGCTGACGACTTTTCTCATTGAGTACTTCCATCGTCGCGCACGCTTGCAGGCCGATGCTGCCATCGGCGTTACGTTCACCTTTCTGTTTGCGGTGGGCATTATCCTGATCAGCGCTTTCGCGGGACAAGTGGACCTGGACCAGGACTGCGTGCTCTATGGCGAAATCGCCTATGTACCCATAGACCTGTGGATCACCGCGGGCGGCACCATCATGGGACCACGCCCGGTCTATGTCCTCTCCGTAGTCCTTATTATCGTCGCATTGTTTATTAAATTGGGTTATAAGGAGCTGAAACTAACGTCTTTTGACCCGGCCTACGCTTCCGTATTGGGTATATCTACGGCGCTGTGGCATTATCTGCTGATGGGTGCCGTGTCTCTGGTGACGGTAAGCTCCTTTGAGTCGGTCGGCGCTATTTTAGTCATTGCCTTTCTAATCGGTCCCCCGGCCACAGCGTACCTGCTGACGGATGATCTGAGCCGGATGCTGGGCATCACCGTTGTACTGGGTATCTTCATCGCCTTCACCGGATACTGGCTGGCGTTTTGGCTTAATGCCGCTATAGCGGGATGCATGGCAGTGGTCACCGGAATCTGTTTCTCGATAGCATTCGCTACACAACGGCTCATGCAACGAAAAAACAGCCTGACCGGCAGTGAAAACGCCGATCAGGCTGCCTGATAACTGCGGTCAACGCAGCTTACTTTGCATTCGTAGGAAAATTAATCATCCAGCGAACGCCGAACTTGTCCTCAAAGGACCCGAAATAATCGCCCCAGAACTGATCGGCCATAGGCATCTCCACCTTACCGCCTTCAGACAGCGCGTTAAAAAGCCGGTCAGCTTCCTCCCGGCTATCAGGGGTGATCGAGATGTAATTATTGTTACCCACGTTCAACACATGCCCCTGTGATTTAAGGCAATCTGATGCCATCAGGTACTGACCGTTGCCGATGGGGATGGACACATGCATGGCGTAGCCTTTCTCTTCCTCCGGCAGGCTTTCCGTACCCGGCGCCTCACCCATGCGCTGGACGAATAGCTCACCACCGAACACTGACTGATAGAAACGGAACGCCTCTTCCGCGTTACCTTCAAAATTCAAATAAGGATTGAGTACCATATCGTTGTTTATTTAATGATTCGTTACTAACAAAGGTATGGGATATTCCCGCAAAAGAGCGTGGCAAGATGCGACATCGTGACGGGGAAACCATGACAAGTTTGGCTGTGGGACGACTCGAAGGCGGTTGTTTTTTAGAAAAATAATTTTGCGGAATACGGATTAATAGATACATTTGCAACCCCGAAAGGGACCGTACTTTCAAATATGCCCAGGTGGCGGAATTGGTAGACGCGCTGGTCTCAAACACCAGTGGGGCGACCCATGCCGGTTCGATCCCGGCCCTGGGTACTAAAAAGACCTGTTAATCAGTTGGTTTTCAGGTCTTTTTGTTTTTACGGGGTGTAAAAAAGGTGTAATAAAAATATTTACTTCTTTTTCAAGTTTAAATAAAGCAAGTTTAAATAAAGGAACATATGTTTCATCTGGAATTTATTTAGTTTTCCATTTGATTCAAAATGAAATCAACATTTTTTTCGTCGTGCGTCCTCCCTTTTGGAATTTCGCGATTACTAACTAAACCACTATCTATTTCATTTGAAGAATGACTCCTTATAGTATCAATAATATCTACAATTTTGGTGTCAATTACAAAAGGACACGGGTATATATAAAAACATGTTGAAATCACTATCTTAGTACTTATGAAAGCATCTCTATTTCAAGTACTCGCTGCCATTGTATTGTTGGGAGCATTGTCCTACCTAATTGTCATAGCATTATCCGACAAAACAAAAATCGCAGAGACCTCTTCGCCGTTGCTTGATACAACCGATCATGTTCTCATTGCAGATTCTATAGAATTTGAAGACAATGCGAAGTCAGCAGGTGGCACAAGAGACCTATTCGAGTTCTTATATAATTTTGACGAAAATGACGCGAAATATCAAAAAAGATATTTATCGAATTCGGTTACTGTATATGATTACTCGGATTTACGGGTAAACAAAATTTATTGGAATGCCAATCAAGCTTCTGAAATTTCCATAACAAATAAGTCCGACACAGCTATTACAGTTAATGCATTAAAATATATAGTTTCGGATCAATCAAACAATGCCTTATACGAAGGATACATTTCATTGGGGGATAAAGACATTTTTTCTATTTTGGCTGAGAGCGTAAACAGCCCGAATAGCAGCAATCCCCAAACCAATCAAAACAAGATACAATCTAACAAGGCAGTAAAATTAAATGTACTGGACACAAACAATCCAACATTAGATTATAATGAAAAGATATCCCTTTGGATAATTAGGCAATGATATCATTTCCCATCGTAATAGCGGTTTAGACGAACTTTATGTTAAATTAAATAACCAAATAATGATCGCCACGATGATGCAAACAGAACTCCTGCCGGGTCAAACCACTCTCACGCCACTGGCGGACAAGGGTAAACATGTACTCTCTACGCTCTCTCATATCAATAATATTTGGGCGTAAAGCTAAAGACGATCATTTAAACCGAA
>Ga0065721_10049579_pt1 | contig 31193 bp, 26 predicted proteins | sample Mesricmetagenome_FD_59108 | JGI IMG/M metagenome (GOLD analysis project Ga0065721, IMG submission 59108) | Mesophilic microbial community from rice straw/compost enrichment Sample: eDNA_1 v2 (version 2) | ecosystem: Engineered > Solid waste > Grass > Composting > Bioreactor | place: USA: Davis...
CAAGACGAATACCGGCGCGATCGACTCGAGCTCCTCCCGCTCGGCGCCCTCCAGTCCGTTCCCGCAGACAATCAGTTCCGGCTTTGCTTTTTTCAACAGCTCGATGTTCCGGGATTTATTATAGTTTTGCCTGTGGGCGTCCAAGTGGTAGGCGATCTCCGGTCCGTAACGAACATAATAATGCTTGGACCATTTCGCATGAAGCGGAGCCGCATAAGGTACGATCCGGAGCGCCAGCAAATACCCGTTGACGGATGTCGAACCGTAAGCCGCGATGCGCCGGCTGCGATGCTTCATAAATTCGGTGGGTGAAATACCGCATATTTGCTTGAATTTGCGGCTGAAATAAAAGGGGTCCGCGTATCCGACCTCCTGCGCGATATCCTTCATCAGCCGCTCCCCTTGCAGCATCAGACGTTTGGCCTTGTCGATCCGAAGCTTCGTCAAGGCGTCTACCGCACTGATCCCGAAGGTCTTTTTGTAAAGGTCGGCAAAATATTTGGGGCTGAGCCCCGCAATACCCGCCAGTTGCCGAACGGTCAGTTCCTCTCCGTATCTTTCTTCCATAAATGCGGCCGCTTTGTCCAAAGCCTGCCTTGTCGTTTCGATCAGCGTCTTTTCTCCCGCTGAAGCGAGCATATAGATAAGCTCCGAGCAATCCAGCTGAGCCCTCCACGCTTCAAGCTCGTCGTCGCTGCGGCATTTTTCCCATATGGATCTGGCGAGCGCGGATATTTGGCCGGAGGGCTCCGCCGCGATCGCTTGTCCGGGCGGAAGCAGCTCCAGCAGCCGCTTCTTCGCCACCGGCTCGCAACGCTCCCCTTGTCGCTCCTCCCAATCCAAGCGCAAAATAACGGCGGCCAGCTCCGAATGGCCGTCAGCCGTCATGCCGAACGTTCCTTCGGCGTGACAGACGTAAGCATAATCGGGCTCCAGCCGCGTTCGGCGGCCCTCGCTCTCCAGCATGCCGCTGCCGTTAAGCGGCACTATGACGGCCAGCTGTCTCGTAAGCCGCTGTTCCAGCGTCCAGCCTTTCGTTCCCGCCGCCAACTCCGCATGTCGGAGAGTAACGACCCATCTGCGGATACCCTCGTAATGGTCCATCGCTTCACGACGCCCCTTTTTTAATATCGATAATGATTATCATTACTAATGATACCATATTCACCTTGCCGGATAAAGAAAAAACCGGACGTTCCCGTGAAGGAAATCCGGTTTTCGCCCTATTTTAATACCCTACTTCAACCGAAGCGATGACGACATAAGCGAGATCGTTGCGGTCCTCCTTGTCGGCCAGCACAATTCCGCTCGTCGTCAGCATGCCGCCGTCGATCACCTCGAAGGTCACCTGCCCGTACGGCAGCTTCTCCCTTACCGCTTCCAGATCCAGCGATTCCTTGTCGGCGGGAACCGCCAGACGGACATTCACCTTCATCCGGTTCAAGTCTCCGCCGGGAAGCACCATCCGTATGCCCGGCATCGAATTATGATGAATCGCGTTTTGCACCGCCCGCACCGCGGCTTTGGTCACGTTTTGCCCATGCAGGTCAATGCCCATCCCGATTTCCACAAACATCAACTGTTCCATAACGTTCACCCCTTCCGCATCGGCTCGCCGGATGGCCAATCTTCCGGCTTCCCTGTCCTTATGTTACCATATCCGGCGCTTAGCGTAACAGGAGGACGGGAAGTTCCCGCTTGAACCTACAGTTGCGTGAGGGTGTATGCTTAAGGCGAGCGGCATATAAAGTTTGCGAAAGGCGGTAAAGGAAAATGAAGGACCAACCGGCATACACGATCGGGGAATTTGCGAGGCTGACGGGCTTATCCGTGCGGACGCTCCATTACTACGATGAAATCGGGCTGCTTAAGGCAACAAAGGACACTTCGTCCGGACACCGCAAATACGATCGCGAAGATTTGCTAACCATTCAGCGGATTGTCTGCTTCAAATTTATGGGCTGCAGTCTGGATACGATTAAGGAGCTCATGCAGAAGGAGCAATACGGCTCCGATCTGGCCTCCGTGCTGCAAATGCAGCGCACCGAACTGGAAAAGCAGCGCGCCCGTCTGGATACGGCATTGAATGCCGTTGGCCGCGTCTCGGCGATGCTGGAACGGGGAGAGGAAGTCGACGGCGGCGTGCTCGCAAGCCTTATTCACAGCATCCAGACCGAACCGGAGCAGCGGGAATGGCTGGAGCGCCATCTTCCTCCCGATACGGTCAACGGATTATTCGAGCGTGCTCCCGAGGAAATGGAAGCGTTGGACCGGGAATTTATCGAGATGGCCAAAGAGGTGAAGCGGCTGATGGGAAGACCGGCGGACGATCCCGAGGTGCAGGCGCTGATCGAGCGTCAGATGAAGCTCAGCTTCGAATTTGTCGGCAGCGACAATATGGAGCGGTTGGAGAGCCTTGCCGAACTGGAAGAGAGTCAATTAGCGGAATTGGAAAGGATGACCCCTTCCCCGTTCACTCCCGAGGAAGAGGCATGGCTGCAGCAGGCGATGGCCCATTACGCCGATAAGAACGGCTGGAACGCGCCTTGAGGATTACTTCGTTTCGGTAACGAACGATGTCGGCCTGCCAATCTTGCCGTCCTTAAATCCAGCGGCATTCGATTTCCTACGTTTTGCTCGTCTATCCGCATAACCAGAGGCGGGCGCGGCCATGATAATGAAGGATTTTCAAACGAACATTTGGAGGGATTCCCGTGGCCAAGCCGGATAACCGGGCGGATAACGCCGAGCATTTGCAGCAGCACATTGAAGATACGCAGCAGAACATCCAGGAAGCCGAAGCATACTTGACCGAGCATGCCGAGGAAATTTCCGCAACGGAAAAAAACAATATCGAAGCCAAAAACGAGCGGCGCGAAGCCAGCATCGAAGCTTTTCAAAACGAAAAACAGGACGAGCAAAACGTCTAATCCCGTCCAAAACAACGACACCCCCCATTCGCCGGCGAATGGGGGGTGTCTCCTGCCGAGCTCTATCGCCTCTTCCGTACGACGGGTCAATCCCGCTCCCGCCAGTTCATCTTGACCTGCTTGATTCCTTCCACTTCCCACAAGGTCCGGAACAGCGCGTCGGTGCTCTTGGCGTCGAAAGCGCGTACGCGAAACTCCATCGTAAACGAGCCGGGCGCCCCGCCGTCGGCCGGACCGGCCTGCAGCATGTTGACATGCTCGACCGACATATCCGCCTTTTCCATCAAAGAAGTAATCTTGCTCACTTCGGCCGGCTTCCCCGACGTTTCAATGACGATCTTTACGGTACCCGATTTTTTGCCGGACAAAAATTTCGATTCGAACTTGTTCAGCACCAGCGTGCTCAAAAGAACGATCGCGGTTGTGGCGACGGCCGGAACGTAGAAGCCCGAACCGACGCTGAGCCCGATCGCCGCGGCTACCCAAAGCGTCGCCGCGGTCGTCAATCCCGAAATGACATGGTTGGATCGCCGCAATATCGCTCCCGCTCCCAAAAAGCCGATGCCGCTTACGACCTGGGCGGACAGCCGCGCCGGATCGAACCGGGCGTTCGGATGATTGATCAAATTGCTGTCGAAACCGTAAATGGAGGTCAGCATAATAAGAGTCGCTCCGACGGCTACAAGCAAATGCGTCTTCAGCCCGGCCTGCTTCTTGCGGCGTTCCCTTTCCCAGCCGATCAGCCCCCCAAGCAAGGCGGATAGCAGCAGGCGGAGCAGCATCGTATCCGTATTCAACACAATTTCGGGCATGTTACTCCCCTTCGCCGTAAGTCATTTGACCTTCATCCTGAAGCTTCCACAGCTCCCTGCTGGAGGTGGATATGCCGATAACCCCGCTGTCCAGCGCTTCCCGAAAGTCTTCCGGCTCGGATATCAATCCGCCTGCGATAATCGGAATATCCAGCTCCTTGCGTATTTTGCCCACGATGCGCTTGCATACGAGGCCCGGCAGCACCTCGATCGCATCGGGCTCCGACGATTTGATGTTCTTGATCCCATTGTCAAGAGAGACGGAGTCGAGGACAAACAGCCGCTGCACCGTTAACAAGCCGAGCTTCTTCGCTTCGGCGATAATCGAGTTTTTGGTCGTGACGATGCCGTCCGCTCCGACCTTATCCGCCAAATAAGCCAAGCCCGCGCGGTCCTTGCCGAGCCCCTCGATCAGGTCGAAATGGATGAAAGACAGCTTGCCGGCCTCTCGAATCCGTTCCACGACGGCATCGATCATAAAGATATCCGATTTGACGATAAAAATAACGTTGGCTGACGAGTTCAACAGAACCGGAAGCTCCTCCGCGCTCATCAGGGAGGCGATCACCGGCCTCCTTTTCAGGCAATACGAGATCCGCTGCGAGCCTTCGCGTTGTCTGGCCATCGCATTCACCTCCGGTGTTGCAGGCTGATTTCTATTGCAAATTGTAACACATTGGAAGGCGTCATGCCTCACCGGACGAGACGGAAACTTCCCGAAGCCGGCGCTTCACCAGTTCTTGCTGACGTTCCGCCTCATCTCCGTCCCAGGCCAGCATTACCCCCATAATCTCCAGGACGTCCGCCGTCAGCCTTTCGGCCCGTTGCCGGTCAAACAACATCCAGCCCGTGCGGCGCAGCAGAAAATCGGCCGCATCCTTCGTCATTTCGTGCTCGACGCAATAGCGGATTTCGCCGTACAGCAGCTTTAGCCCGGCCGCATCCCGCTCCGACATCGCCATATAGCTCAGCACTTGCGTCGTATTGGTCCCGTATCGGCCGATCAGATCGAGCGTTTCGGCGCGTCCGACGCCTCTTGCCGCCCCTTCCGCTATCACCGCTTCGACCGCTTCCTCGTAGCTTTTTCCTTGGGCCGATCCGCCGCTGATCGCCTCGCGGTCGGTGGTGCAAGGCGGATAAATCGTACCGGTTTCCTCCTGCAGCTGGGCCGCGATCAGATTGACCACCTTTTCCGCCATTTTGCGAAAGCCCGTCAGCTTGCCTCCGGCAATGGTCACCAAACCGGAGTCCGATACGAACAATTCGTCCTTGCGCGAAATTTCGGACGGGCTTTTGCCTTCTTCCCACAAAAGCGGACGAAGTCCCGACCAGCCCGACTCGATGTCCGAGGCTTGCAGCTTGACGGCGGGAAACGCCGCGTTAACCGCCTGCAGCAAATAATCCCGGTCTTCGGCCGTAATGCCCGGCTCTTCCAGCTCGCCTTCGTAGACGGTATCGGTCGTCCCGATATACGTTTTGCCGGCCCGCGGAATGACAAAGATCATCCGTCCGCCCGGCACATCGAAATAAGCGGCCTGCCGAACCGGAAGCTTTGCGTAATCAACAACGAGATGTACGCCTTTGGTCAGCAATAGCCGTTTACCCTTCAACGAATTGTCCCTTTTGCGCACTTCGTCCACCCACGGACCGGCGGCATTGACGATTTTGCGGGCATAAATATCGTAAGTCTTGCCGGTCGAGCGATCGACTGCCCGGACGCCCGCCGCTTTGCCGCCAGCATAAATAAACTGCTGAGCCATCGCGTAATTGACAATGCAGGCCCCTTTCGCTCTGGCGCTCTTGAGCACTTCCATCGTCAGCCGTGCATCGTCCGTCCGGTATTCGTAATAATAACCGGAGCCCTTCAAGCCGTCCCTCTTGAACAGCGGCTCCATCGCCATCGTCTCCTCGCGTCCGTGCATGGTGCGGCGTTCGCCGCGCTTGACGCCCGCCAGCCAATCGTAAATATACAGACCGATGGAGCTGGCCCAATATCCGTACGTCCCTCTTTTGTAGATCGGAAGCAGCATCGGGACCGGTTCGACCAAATGCGGCGCGCTTTTGTGCAGCAACGCCCGCTCCTTGCCGACCTCGCGGACCAGCTTCACTTCTCCCTGCTTCAAATAACGAAGTCCGCCGTGTATAAGCTTGGTCGAGCGGCTGCTCGTGCCCGAAGCGAAATCGTTCATTTCCAGCAGTCCCGTCTTCATTCCTCGGACGCTGGCGTCCCAGGCGATGCCCGCCCCGGTAATCCCCCCGCCGATCACTAGCACATCGAGCTCGTTCTCCGCCATTTGCTCCAAATATTGTTCCCGTTCCTTGGCCGAAAATAAGTGGCTCATTTTGCATTCCTCCCGATATTTTACGGCCGCCGGAGTCCGATATGAAAATAAAAACCCTCTTGCATGAGTGCGCGACAAAAGCCGCATACTCCGCAAAAGGGTTCTCTGTCATCTCCGACCGCTTCGCTGTATGAATATACTCATTATATGCGGTCCGGACGATTCTGTCTACCTTTGACCCGCCTGTCCGCTTAGAGGGATCCGGTATTCCGATTCCAGCTCCACAATATGCTCTCCTTGATTGTACACCCAGCAAAAGTGAAAGCTCATCCCTTCGTAGCCCGTTCGCTTGCGGATGTCCGGCACGATCGTCGAATCCAGATGCTCGCGAATCGTCGCCTCCATCTCGCGAAGCCTCTTCAGCGTATGCTCCGCCTCGGCCTTCGCCTGTTGCTCGGGCATCGTCTGGAGATAATACAATGCCGTCAACGCCGCAGCGTCGGCTTCCTTGTCAACGGGCAGTCCAGACCCCTCGAGCACCTCCTTAACCGTCTTCGTCCAATCATTTACGAGATCCATGGTGACTTTGTACATCGGATAGCTCCTATTCCTTAATCGATATCGTATGTGTGCCTTGCCGGAACTTTCGTTTGCCGTCTGCCCCGGAAGGCTCTAGCGCGCCCGATCAGCCCGGCTGCTCGCCTTGCTCCGGCGCGGCGTGCGCCTTCAGCTTCATAAACCAGGATAACAGAAATGCGATCGCCAGCAAAATAAACGGCACCAGACTGATCAGTATGCGGAACGTCCGCTCCGGATCGTCTCCGGGATTGTCCCCGCTTTCATAACCGGTCATGCTTCCGACGATCAGAAACGCCACCGCCGATATGAGTCCGCTGGACCGGGTAATAAATCCGCTGACCGCCGTATAGACGCCTTCGCGACGCCGGCCCGTCTCTTCGAAATCCCGGTCGATGATCAGACTGTTGACCACCGGAGGGGTAACCAGGAAGCCTGCCAGTCCAAAGCCGACAATGACGCCGGCCGCGATGCCTCCGGCCAGCCCTTTGCCGAACCATAGCGGGATAACCGATAACGCATAGGCCAGCAGCGAAAGCCGCCAGGCATGCACCGGCTGAAGCCGGCGGGCGATCCAGTACCAGACGGCAACCAGCGGGATGACCGACACGAAGATGGACGCGAGCAGCAGCGTCACTTGCGCATCCGGGATGCGCAGCACGTATTTTGCATAAAACGGTATCATCGACGTCAGCAAGCCGTTGACCGTTTGGGCAAACGAGTTGGAAATGTTAAGAATCCAGAACGGCTTGTTCCGCAACGTCGAACGGAAGGCTTCGCCCAGCTTCATGCGCGGCGTCTGGCGGGCCTCCTCGCTTTCCCTGACGAATCTCATGCACAGCAGCATGAACAAGCCGAAGGCAGCGGCGAGCACGACGGACATCATGCTGATTCCCACGCCGTCCAGCAGCATCGGGGCAAGAACGGAAGCGAGCAGAATCGCTCCGATCTGCCAGCCTTGCTGAACGGCGGACGCCTTGCTTCTAAGCCTGTTCCCCCGGAACAATTCCGGAAACAACGCTCCGTAGTTGACCCACAGGATAGTGGCGACCGCCTCGTACAAGATCAGCGCAACCAAAAACCAAACAAACAAACCGTATTGCGAATCCTTTAACCCTTCCGGCACCGAAAAGATCATGATGAACGTCAGCATAAACAACGGTACGGAAGTGACGATCCACGGCTTTCTTCGCCCGTACTTCGTATTCGTCCGGTCGGAGAAATAGCCGGCCAGCGGCTGATTGACCGCGTCCCAAATGAGAAATACCGTACGGGCCAGCGTTGCCAGTCCCAGGCCGAGGCCCAGCGTATCGACATAATAATAGCTGTAATACAGGCTGAACGCATGGCTCGGAATCATCATGGCGAACATCCCGAGCGCATACGCCCAAGCCGAGTTGACGGCCTTGCTCCGCATTTTTCATCACCCGCTCCAATAAGTTGACAATCTCTTCCTTAAGTCTACTTGGATTGCCAATTAGGCGCAACGAGTAAATTTTCATTCGCGCGGCTTCTCTTCGATTCGCCCGCCTACCTTTACGTAGCCCGCCTTCACGCGGCCTATCTTCACACAGCCTGACGTCTCATGGCCTGCCTCTCATGGCCTGCCTCTCATGGCCTGCCGCCACAAACCTATCTTTAAACAACCCGTCGAATGGTGACGAGCCGCGGCTGTAAGGCTGAAAAAGTTACTTGCAGAGGTGGAATGGTGCCAAGCGGCGGGCTGTAAGGCTGAAAAAGTTACTTACAGAGGCGGAATGGTACCGCGCGGAGGGCTGTAAGGCTGAAAATGTTACTTGCAGAGTCTGAATGGCGTCGAGCGGCGGCTGTAAGGGCGCCCAGCCCGTGCGCTGGCGCTCTCCCCGACGTCTAACGACCGTCCGCAGGCACCGGGCCCCGGACGGTCGTGATCCGCCTGCCGCCGGAAACGGCGGCTCTTATTCCTAAACTTGCACCTGCAAGCAACGTTATACCGCGCCGGCCTTGGCGCCGCCGGTAAACTGGCTGTTGTACAGCTCCGCATAAAAGCCGCCTTGGGCCAGCAGCTCGAGATGCGTGCCTTGCTCGATGACGGAGCCCTTGTTCATTACGAGGATGAGATCGGCATCCCGAATCGTAGACAGCCGGTGCGCGATGACGAAGCTCGTTCGGCCCGACATCAGATGCTGCATCGCCTGCTGAATCTGGATTTCCGTCCGCGTATCCACGCTGCTTGTCGCTTCGTCCAATATAAGGATCGCCGGATCGGCCAGAATGGCTCTGGCGATCGTCAGCAGCTGCTTCTGTCCTTGCGAGATGTTGGACGCTTCCTCGTTGAGCACCGTATCGTATCCTTCGGGCAGCGTGCGGATAAAGTGGTCCGCATGCGCGGCGGCGGCCGCTTCCACGATTTCCTCCTCGGTCGCTCCCTGCTTGCCGTACGCGATATTGTCCCGGATCGTGCCGTTGAACAGCCACGTATCCTGAAGCACCATGCCGAACATGGAGCGAAGCCGTCCGCGCTCCAGCTCCCGGATGTCCTTGCCGTCAATCGTTATCGAGCCGCCGCTCACCTCATAGAACCGCATGAGCAAGTTGACCAGCGTCGTTTTGCCCGCTCCCGTCGGTCCTACGATGGCGACCGTTTGCCCGCTCTTCACGCCGATGTTCATATTCTCGATCAGCACGGCGTCTTCTTTGTAGCCGAACCGGACGGAACGGAACGCCACATCGCCCCGAGGCGCGGTCAGGCTTGCCGGCGCTTTCGCGTCCGGCGTTTCTTCTTCCTCGTCCAGAAGCTCGAACACGCGCTCCGCCGAAGCGATCGTCGATTGAATAATGTTGGCGATATTCGCCGTTTGCGTAATCGGCATCGTAAACTGTCTGGCATACTGGATAAAAGCTTGAATGCCGCCGACGGTAATCGCGCTTTGCGTCACAAGCACGCCGCCCACGACGCAGATGCATACATAGCCGATATTGCCGATAAAGCTCATCAGCGGCATGATGATGCCGGAAACGAACTGGGCGCGCCAGCTCGATTGATACAGCTTGTCGTTGATCGAAGCGAATTTGTCGATCGACTGCCGCTCCCGCCCGAACGCCTTGACGATCGCATGCCCGGTGTACATTTCTTCTACATGCCCGTTCAGCTCGCCCAGCTCGGCTTGCTGATTTTTAAAGTGCTTCTGGGAACGCTTCGCCACCATTCCGATAACGACAAAGCTGAGCGGCAGCGTCAAAATAAGAATGAGCGTCAGCAGCGGGCTGATCGTCAGCATCATGACGATAACGCCGACAAGCGTCACGATCGACGTAATGAGCTGGGTCAAGCTTTGCTGCAGCGTATTGCTGATATTGTCCACATCGTTAACGACGCGGCTCAATATTTCCCCGTTTGTCCGGGAATCGTAAAACTTCAAGGGCAGCCGCGACAGCTTGTCGTTTACTTCGTTGCGCATCCGGTAGACGACCTTTTGCGCCACGCCCGCCATCAGAAATTGCTGAATATAGCTGAAGACCGAGCTGACGGCGTACAAGCCCGCCAGCGTCAGCAGGATGATGCCGATGCCGCGAAAATCGACGGCCGCGTCGGCGATGCCCTGCATTCTGGCTATGATAGGTTCAAGCAGCTTATCCGTCGCCGTTCCCAATATTTTCGGACTCAAAATCGCAAATACGGTGCTCAAAATGGCGGCCGCAAATACGGCGATCAGCTTCCACAAAAAAGGACGGAGATAACCGGTCAGCCGCTTGAACGAACCTTTGAAGTTTTTCGGTTTTTGCCCGGGCATCCCCATCATGCCGGGGCCGCCCGGACCCGGTCCGAAGCCCGGCGGACGCTGGCCTCCGCGAGAACCGGCTCTTTCTGCGCTGTTAGCCCCGCTCATGCGATCTCCTCCTCCGTCAGCTGGGACGACACGATTTCGCGATAGACGCCGCACCGCTCCATCAGTTCCTTATGCGTGCCGATCCCGGCCACGCGCCCTTCGTCCAGCACGATGATGCGGTCCGCGTCCATTACGGTACTGACGCGCTGGGCAACAATAATAACCGCCGCATCCTTCGTTTCCTCCTTCAGCGCCGTGCGCAGCCTGGCGTCCGTCTTGTAATCGAGCGCCGAGAAGCTGTCGTCGAACAAATAAACGTTGGGCTTGCGGACCAGCGCCCTTGCAATAGACAACCGCTGCTTCTGGCCGCCCGACAAGTTGGCTCCGCCTTGGGCGAGCACGGACTGAAAGCCCTCCGGCATTCCTTCGATAAACTCAAGCGCCTGAGCGGTCTCGGCCGCTTTCCGGATTTCCTCGCCCGTCGCGTCCTCCTTGCCGTAACGAATATTGTCCGCCACCGTTCCCGTAAACAGCACCGCCTTCTGCGGAACAAGCGACATGCGCGCCCGAAGCTCCTCTTGCGTCATGTCCCGGACATCCCTGCCTCCGACCCGCACGGAGCCTTTCAGCACGTCATAGAAACGGGGGATCAAATGAATGAGCGTAGACTTGCCCGAGCCGGTCCCTCCGATCACGGCCGTCACCTCGCCCGGATGCGCCGTAAACGATATGTCGTCAAGCGCCGGCTTCTCCGCTCCCGGATAGTGGAACGTCACGCGGTCGAACTCTACCGTCCCTTCCTCTTCGAGCCTTCCTCGGCCGCCGGCCTGCGCCCGGTCCCGCACTCCCGCCTGCATATCCAGCACTTCGTTGATCCGGACGGCGGAGACGGATGCCCGGGGCACCATTACGAACATCATCGAAAGCATCAGCAGCGAAAACATGATTTGCATCGCATACTGGATAAAGGCCATCAGGTCGCCGACAAGCATGTCGCCGCTGTCGATGCGCCAGCCTCCGAACCAAACGATGGCAATCGTCGAAAAGTTCATGATCAGCATCATCATCGGCATCATAAAAGCCATAATTTGATTGACCTTGATCGAGGTCGCCATCAAATCGCGGTTGGCTTCCGTGAACCGTTCCTTCTCGTGGTCGGTCCGGTTGAAGGAACGGATGACGCGAATGCCCGTCAGCCCTTCGCGCAGCACCAGATTCAGCCGGTCAAGCTTCTTCTGGATGGCCTTGAAATACGGCATCCCCTTGGAGGCGATCAGCCAAATCGTTAGCGCCAAAATCGGCAGCGCCGCCAGCAGCACCAGTGTCAGCTTCGCATCCTTGTACAGCGCCATAATGATGCCGCCAATGCACATCATCGGCGCCATGACCATCATTCTAAGCATCATCATCAGCACTTGCTGCACCTGGTTAATGTCGTTCGTCGTCCTCGTAATGAGCGACGCAGTGCCGATCTTGTCGAACTCTTGCAGCGAAAAGTTTTCCGCATGCTCGAACACTTTGCCTCGGACGATCCGCCCGAAGCCGGACGAAATATGGGATGAATAATAACTTGCGAGAATCGAGACGCCGGCGCCGACGAGCGCCACAACGAGCATAAATCCGCCCATCTTCCATATATAGCCGGTATTGCCCTCGACAACCCCATGATTGACGATATCGGCCATCAAGGTCGGCAAATACAGCTCCGACAGCGACTGGAGCAAAATAAGGGCCATAACCAGCACAATAAGCCAGCCGTACGGCCGCAAGTATCGAAACAGCTTCAACATTCCCTCGATCAGCTCCCTCTGCTTGTCGCATTCCCGTTCGGCCGCGATGAATCCGCCCTGTCGAAATGCTTCAGTTATAAACTATTCAATATATAAATTATAGCGGATTCAAGCGCCGGTTCAAGGCCGCCGGCCTGCGAAGCCCCGAACTCCCGGCCGAAAGCCGTTCTTGCCGTCATTCAGGCTGCTCGGCGGCGGCATTCACAAGCAAGTTCCTTTCATTTACAATATAGACCGGTTCGATCGCAATATCTTCCTTCGTATATCCGAAGCCCGCCTGTTCGCCGCCGACCGGAAACGTTTCTACCCCTTCTTCGTTATAATGATTCCACATGACCGTCACGACCGGCGGCCGCGAAGACGGAAACAATAGATCGGACCAGCTGCGGTCCGCCTTCGGAGCGCTTTCCGTAATCGCCTCCCGCCAATCGGCGGGAAAACGCATGACGCCGTACGGCGACTCGCGGACATCGATCTCGGCCTGCAGCTGCATTATCGGCGTATAATAGTGACGGCTGTCGCTTACATATGCATTTCTATCCCGCATCAGATACAGACGCAGCTTCGAGAGCTCTTTCTCCGGATTAAAGCTCCAGACGACATAATGGGTCGACGGATCGTCCTGATCCAGCTTCCACACATACGGATCGCCGTCCGAATCGATGCGGGCAATGGTCCAGGACTTTCCTTTGCGAATCCAGTAGCTGGAGCCGTATCGGCCCGTGTCCGATATATACGGCGCATAGGCATGGCGGCCGTCCAACGCGATCGGCTGCAGCGCTTCCTTGGCGTTGGCCGAGGCATAAGTCCGATTGATCGTCTCCACCATCTGCCGTCCATCCGGAAATCCTTCCGGGTTCAGAGCAGACAAGCGCGGCTCTTCCAGAATGGAAGGCAGAGAAGCTTGTGCCGGTCCCACCTCCACAAACGGATGGTCAGAGCGAAAGTAATAATGCCGGCCCGCCGTCGTCACAAGCAAGCCCAGCCCGTCTTCTTCCACAAATACGGCCCGGCCGATGCCGCTTCCCCAGCGCGGCTCCGTCCCGGTCAATTGATACGGAAACCGCTCCGGCGTAGGCTCGTACTCGGGCAAATCGCCGTGTTTCGCCTGCATATACCAGTGGATGGCATCCATTTCGGCCAAAGCCGACCGTTCGACCGCCTGCTTGAGCCGCTCGGCATTCACTTCCGCCGCCGGAGCCAGAGGATGAAGACGGATCACCGCCGCCTCTTCCGTGCCGGCAACATAGGTTGAAGCCGTTTCCTTCGGATACAGCCCCTGATCGGCCGGAACGGCTAGAAGCGCCATGCCCGCCAAGACGAAGTTGGCCGCAAATCCAATCCAGGCGTAGCCGCGGTAAGCCGGCCAGTTGTTACGGCGAAGAAACAAATACAAAATCCACACGCCGAGCGGAAGCACCGCCAGCTGCACGGTCTTCTCCATCACCGGAATGCGAATCGTAAAGGCAAACAAACCGACAAAGACGACGGCAAGCGCTTTCCATAAAGCGGGCCGCTGCGTCTGCTTTCGCCTGTGACGCGCGACGAGAAGACCGACGGCCGCGTATCCCGCCGCGACGAACAACGCGTCGATGACGCTTCCAAAAAAGCCGAACCAATGCAGGATGACCATCCCCTCAATTTTCCCATGATAATAGGAATTATACCAAAACCTGCAGGCAAAAAAACCCGTCCGGTAACCGGACGGGACATCTGAAAACAAGTGGGTTTATTTAAAAGAAACCGATTGGATAATTTCATCGATGGACGCCTTCGAAGCGTCGTCCACGTAAGTCGAGATGAAGTTGAACGCATACCCTTCAATCAGCGTGCTGTAATAATCCTGGGTGACGACAAAATCTCCCGCATCCAGCGTCACCTGCAACACGTCGAAATCTTTGCCGCCTACTTTGGCGGTTGTAATCTCATGGTATTCATAGGGGACGCCCGACTGCTCCATCAGTGTCTTGGAAGCTTCCAAATAATCTTTGCCCGACGAAATCCCTTGCAACTTGCTTACCTTCTCGGCAACGGACATGAAGGACGCGCCCAGCTCTTCTCCGCCCAGCGGGAATTGAGAAACGGCCAACAAATTCAACGTTTTCGCTTCGGCCAGATCCAGCTGCTTTTTCTTCTTGGCGTCGTCGCCCGCGATCAGTTCCTTGCCAGCTTCGGCCAGCTCGTTCATGCCCTCCGCATCCTGCACATCCCAGTCTTTAGGGAAGTTGAGCGATACGCCGAAATAATCGTTCGTATAAGTGCCTGCTCCCGTAACTCCCAGATCGACCTTTTTGTCTTTGCCTCCGCATGCGGCGGCCAACGCGGCAATCAGCGTCAGCGCGAGCAATACGACGATGCTTTTTCTTCTAAACATAATTCTCCTCCGCCATACTCTATATTTTGGAACACACCAAAACAGTATAGCATGGGAGGGGAAATTTTCCACCTATAGAATGCTATAGGCAACGGTCAAACAACCGGTTTTTGGCTGCGATCATTACCGCTTCCGCGCTGGATTGAACGCCCAATGCGCCGAAGATCATTTTTTTGTGATGGTTGACCGTGCATTCCTTGATATTCAGACTTGCGGCGATCGATTTCACCGTCTCGCCTTGCGCGATCAGCTTCAGCACCTGCAGCTGCCGGCAGCTGAGCAGCCGCTCGCCTTGCGCGTTCCCTTCTTCCGAGCCGCGGTACAGCGTCAGCAGCTGGGCGGGAATAAGCTTGGCAATCGCCATCATCTCGCTTTTCATATCCGCGTTTACCGTCGAAACGTCCAAATACCCGATCGTACCCGAGGGCGACTCCAGCGGCAGTGCGTAGCAATGCCAAGCACGGAACAGAGGGTTCTCGTGCTTCTCGGGCGGCAGGTAAACGGGAGCTTTGCGCGACATCGCCTCCGAGATCGCATTGACGCCGGTGCGCTCCCTGGCAAAGGACATGCCGGGACGAATCGGAAACTGCTCGGGCTTCAAACAAGAACTGCTTTCCATCGACAACAAGACGCCTGCGGGATCGGTCAGCAAAAACAAACACGGCCCCGTCAGATGTTCCTTAATATGAAAAAGGCTGCGCCTGAATGCATCAATCAAATACCGGTGGCCGGCATAGCGCCGGCTGTACGACAAATCGGCCAAAACGAAACTTCCTCCTTGAATGGCATCCTATTTTGTTAAATAGAGTTCCTCCTTCCTATATATCGGATTTCCGATAAAAAGTTTCACTTTCCGCGTCTAATGGCCAGCGCGGCCCCTATCAAGGCGGGCAGCAGAACGCAAAAGGTTAAATCGAACCAGAAGTAATACCGCAGCAAAATATCGTTATACACGGTAATGCTCGGGGTGGCGGCCACGGTGCTTACCAGCAAAATCATGCCCAGCGGAATCGTCAGCATACGGCTTTCCTTCAGGCGAAAGAGCTGCGACAATCCCGTCGTCAGCGCATAGAACAGCAGCAGCGTTTTGAAAAACACCGTAATGACCCATAAAAAGGTCAAGACGGCCTCCAAACGTTCCAGGAAGTCCCCGACCGATATTTTTTGGGCCAGCACGAAGGTCGGATAATATTTGGTTTCCATCAAATTCGGCCCCAATACGAGCACGCACAGCAGCATAACGATAAAAATAACAACGCCGCCGACCGCAAAACCTTTGACGATCGGCTTCACCAGACCGTTCTTCGCTTCCACATGCGGAACGAGCATAAAGATGACCAGCATTTCCGCGAAAGCCGCGCAATAAATCGGAAACGCTCCTTGAACGATCGGCAGGATGCCGTTGGCGGCGACGGGCTGCAAATGGGGAAGCTCGACTTGCGGCAGGAGGAGCACCACCAGGGTGACGAACAGCGCAAAAAAAACCGGCATCAGCAACTCGCCCATGCGGGCGAAAGCTTCGACGCCATACCTGTACGCGATGATGACTACGGCCAAAAATAAAATAAAAATGAAACAGTACAAGCAGTCCCGCCACACCGCCGAACCATATGCCCAATCGCTGCCGGGCTCCCGCCACGAGGCTTTGACCGCAAAGCCGATTGGCAATCAAGCCGTACATGCCTCCGGTCGCAAGCCCCAGCGCAAACGCCAGCAGCATCGACAGCCAGGTGTCTTGCTTGGCGAAAGCCGCCGCCATGGTAGGTATAACCAGAATCGTATAGCCGATGACGCCGAGCACGATCAGTATCGTAAATTGTCTGGACGATATGCGGGCATTGGCATATTCGTTCATCCTCATCCCCCGCTTGCAGACTTGCCGAAATCTAACGGGCCGTACATCAGCCGAAGAAGCTCGAACGGGTTGGGCAGCGTAACCTCCAGCGTCATCGCCCCGTAAAGCGCGGTTGCCGCCAGCAGCAGTATAACGAACGCGGACAGCTCCCGCTTGCGCTTCCGGCGGCTCAGTCCCGGAGCCTCCAGCCAGAACGTCCCCGCCGCCACAGCCAACACTGCGATGAATGAAGCCATCGTAAAGTCCCGCCTCGCTTTCTGCCGCTAAAGTTAGTGTTTCAGTGTCGTATTCCCGGTCGTTCCCGTCTTTCGAATGTTAAACTTGATGTCGTATTCCACTTGCACGTCCGGAAAGTAATGTTCGTTCCAGTCATCCTTGACCGTCCTCCAGTAGGCGGGATGCTCCTTGGCCAATTGAATGCCGAATCCCAATATATCCGATTTCAACGCCTTCGCTTTGTTCACGGCCGCTACCGAATGGGAGCGCATGTAGGTCGCAGCCTTACGATCCAGCTCCGCGACTGTTGCCGGATCGGTCACGTCGACCGTCGGACAGTGTCTGCCTACGATGGTTCCTTCCGACCGGATGCTGATTCGCACGACGGGCTTGCCGCGGCGTACGCTTGCCCGCAATTTTGAATCGGATGAAGTCACCTCAATGACGGTGTAATGATTTTTGCCGCAAGGCAGTTGAATGGAGGTGCTTTCCAGCCGGTTCGTAATATCGGTGTATCCTTTGCTTTCGTTTTCGTTCAGCCACCCGATCAGCTTATCCCCTTTAAATACGGCAATGCCCGAATAGCGGAATCGGCTCGGCGGCCTGAACTTGGCAACATTGCGGGGCGAATCCGCCATTTCTTTGTTTCCGATCAGCTTGATGCCGGTAATCGCGAGCTCGCTGCCGACCGTCGACAATTGGTCCAACACTTCATCCAACGTGATCGATACCGTAGGCGCCCAGTTTTTCTCCGAGGTTTTCAAGGAAAGCAGCATATTGTTGGTGGGCAGCTTCTCCAGAGGCGTGTACAGCTTCAAAATGCTCTCGGCGGTCATTCCTCTGGCGATGACGACATTAAAGTCCATTCGGGCTTCGTTATCCCGAAGCATATTGTCGATCATATCGCCGATGCCTCGACGAGCCAGTTTCTCGCCTATGACGTACAGTTGAAGATGTCCCACATACACTTTGCGCGGAGCCTCGGCCGTCAGCGACCTTGCGGCTTCGAAGACGGATTTGCCCCTTCCCTGGTACAAGGTGCCGGGCGCTCTCGTATTGTCTTGTTTCTGAGCGGAGATTTGGGCCGGATTGACGACCTGGAACGAGACGACGTATTCGCCGTCCTCCCAATCGAGACCTATGCCGAGGACGATCATCAAATCGTTCAGCTCCCGCCTGCTCCAGCAGCCCGTCATCAAAATCAGGCACAACGAAACAACCGCCGCTTTACGCAGCTTCATGACAGCTCCTCCTGTAGTTCAGCCGTAAAATATTGCTTCCCCTCAGCCTCGATTGCGGTAACGGGTGCTCCCGCTTCCCTTCGCCGTATCCGGCCGTTTAAACATCAGCCACCGCGGCAATCGAAGCAAGCCGTCTCCCATATCGACTCCTTTGTAGGGTGACAACGGCGCCATATACGGTTCTCCAAAGGAACGCAGCGAGCACAAGTGGAGCAGCAGCGCAAACAGTCCCATAATCGTGCCGAAAAGTCCAAAGCTCGCGGCGGCCCCCATAAAAGCGAAACGAAGGATGCGGACCGGAATCGACATCGTGTACGAAGGAAGCGTAAAGGTCGAAATGGCCGTAATGGAAACGACGATGACCATCGCCGCCGAGACGATGCCCGCTTCGACCGCGGCCTGGCCAATAACAAGCGTGCCGACGACCGAAACGGCTTGGCCGATCGCGCGCGGCATCCGCAAACCCGCTTCCCGCAAAATCTCAAACGTCAGCTCCATCACGACCGCTTCGACAAACGCCGGAAACGGCACGCCCTCGCGCTGCGCGGCCAGGCTGATCAAAAGCTGCGTAGGCAGCATATCGCGGTGATAGGTGGTTATTGCAATGTAAAAGGATGGGAAAAGCAATGAGATGCCCAGGCTCAAATACCGCAATATACGGAGCAAACTTGCGTAAAAGGCCCGCTGATAATAATCTTCGTTCGACTGTAAGAAGGATACGAATTGCGTTGGCACGATAAGCACGTTCGGAGTGCCGTCGACCAATATCGCCACCTTGCCTTCCAGAAGCTGCGAGGCTACGTTGTCCGGCAGCTCGGTGTTGTAAACGGCGGGAAACAGCGTCAGCTTGTTGTCCTCAATCAATTCTTCGATGTATCCGCTGTCCAGGACACTGTCTATATCGATCGATTGCAGCCGGTGGCGCGCCGTTTCGATAACGGATGGCTTGGCGATTCCGTTCATGTACATCAAGCTGACGTCCGTCTTCGTCAACCGCCCGATCGTCATCGTCTCCAGCCAAAGCCTCGGGTCTTTAATTTTTCTCCGAATCATGGCGGTATTGTCGCGGAGGGTCTCCGTGAAGCTTTCCCTGGGCCCCCGCACCGAGGTTTGGTTCGTGGATTCGGTAATGTCCCGCCCTTTCCACTTGCGGATGTCCACGCAGTAGGCATAATCGAACCCGTCCAGCATAATGATCGCTTCGCCGGACAGAAGCTCCAAATATAAGGCGGACATATCGTCCACCGTCCGGACGGAGCCGATGCCGAACAGCAGCTCCTTGGCCGCTTCGAAACGGTCAAGCCTATCGTCCGTCGCATGCTCCTTAATGCCGGCCAGGGAATGCTGCAGCACATCCTCGATATACCGATTAACGGCCGCGGCATCCGTCAAGCCGTCAATATAGACGACAGCAGCAGCGGGAGCTTTCGAATCTTCGTATCGGATCTCGCGCACGACCACGTCGTCGCTGCCGCCCATTTCCCGCAGGATAAACTCCATGCTGCGCCTTATATCCGGTTCCACCGGTACTCCGCTGTACTCCGGCAAGATTTGAGTAACGTTTTTTTGCCTCTCGTATGCCTTTTGCTTCCGATGCATATGCGCCGACTCTGCCTTTACCGTTTTGTCATTCACTCCCATTATGACCATCCGTCTTCCCGTTTAGACGCGACGGTTGATTGTATCGCTGCAAGGCCGTGCTCCCTCCGACTGCAATCTTGCAGTTGAACAACTTTAGCAGTCAAACCAAATGGCCTCAAAAAAAAACGCTGCGTGTCCGCAACGTTTTTTTCGTAAAAATTACTTCTATATGCAACTATCCTTACAGTCAATGTCTGTGCGAACAGACGGTTTAAAGACGGAGAACACTGCCATGCCTCGGATCCGGCGGCAAGTGAATCAGATCCGTCACATCTTCCCAATGAACCAGATCGACGGAACGGGCCGCTCCGTATCGGCCATTACTGAACATATCGTACAGCATGATCCAGTACTGGACCCCGCCGTCCATCACCGGATAAAGCGTCGGACCTTCGGAAAGCGCAGGCGTCAACAATTCGGATATTCCGCCGACGTCAGGCGCGCCGTTCTTGCCGATCGGACAACTTCGTATCGCTTTGTGTGTCGTGTCCGGCTCATTGCTTCCGCGCTCGTCTTTGAAGAACATCATTTGCCGATCTCCCAGATCGACAATGGTAGCGTCGATTACGTTATAACCGGGATCGAAATATACCGCTGGGTCAGACAGCCGTTCGAAGTCATTCGTGAGGACCGACCAGATTCGATGATCCCGCTTGCGCTTCTCTAACGGTTGCAGCACTGTTGAAGACCAGATAAGACGGAAAGCTCCGGCCGCTGCGTCCCAACATACTTCCGGCGCCCAGCAGTTGATCGTACCCTCGCGGCCGTTCATGACCGGGAGCAGGCGAATGTCGCGCCATTCCAACAAATTATCAGACCAAGCATAACCGATAGAAGCGCTTTCCCAGCCGGTCGTCCAAACGGCATGGAACCGTCCGCGGGTATCCTTGAACAAAAAAGGGTCCCGAATCATTCCTCCGGCGTCAGCGCCTTTCAATACCGGCCTTCCGTCGTTCCATTCGTTCCAGATAAAGCCGTCTTCACTGACGGCCAAATACATTGACTCGTCTCTTGTCTTGAAATAGGAGAACAAATACATGCTTCATTTCCTTCCGTATAAACCTTGAGCTTATGCCTGCCCGCCTTATCGTCCGGGCGACAGACGAATCTCGAAGGTCCGGTCGTACGGCGTAATCAGGTTGACGAGCAGCGTCAAGCAATCGCCGGGATAGCCGAGGCCGTTCAGCTTGGCCGCCTTATGCTCGAACGCTCCTCCGTCCAGCTCCAGCCAATCGTCGCCGGCCGCGTAGCGAACCGTTCCGTCCGTCCAGAAGCGAGTTCCCGTATCCGCGGGCGCAAGGCCGCTTCCCATTGCTTCGCCTTCCTTGCCGAATACGAAGGATACTTGCGTCAGCAGCGGATCGGGCTTATCGCAAACGATTCGGATTCGCCAGCCTTGCTCCGTCTCCTTCAATTCGATGGCGACGTCGTGCCGCTGCTCGTGGGTCACTTCGCGCAATTGGTGCGGCAGCGAATACCAGGGGCTTACCGCCCCTCTGGCCGAAAGCGGCAGCTGGTCGGCTTTCAAAGGCCCGTAATAGCCTTTCCGCTCCACGGCGGTCAACCGATAGCCGTCGCCGCTCTCAAGCGCCTCCAGCTGCTGTGCCTTTACGAATCCGGGCTCGAACGAAGTACCGAGCTGCACCGCGAGCAGCCGCACCGCGCCGTGCCGCAAGGCAAAAAACGAGCTTGTCTCCGTCATGACGGTCGCGCTGGTGCCGCCCCTTCGATGACGGGCAACAGGCGCTCCGAATTCGGGATGCAGCTTGCTGTGATAAATCCTTCCGCCATGCCCTGCCTCGTCCATGCCTTTCAAGTAAGCTTCCCGCGGAAAAGCGCCGTTTACGACGAGACGGTACTCATCCGGCAGCCGCCCCGGCGCAACCGCCGGCTGACGCAGCTCGGGATAACGCAGCATGCCAAGCATCGCCTGGTTCGGCAGAAAGCCGGGATGATCCAGCGCTTCGGCCGCAAGCGACGCCATCGCCGCGAACAGCGGATCCCGGTCCCGGTCGGCCATCAGTGCGGCCACCAGATAGTACCCGCCCAATCCGTGCCTGGTGCCGAAGTCCTGGCGGCCCGAATAATCGGTCACCACTTCGCCGTCCGGATGGATCATGTACGCCATCATCCGCAAGTTGCGGCGGACCGGCTCCAGCAGCTCCGGCCGATCCAGCAGCTCCGCCGCATAGAACAGGACGATGTCGCTGACCGTGTTGTAGATGCCGTTGCTGCGCTCGGTCCACTCTCCGTCAGCCGTGCAGTCCATGCCTTCCGCCAGCCAGGCATCCGCCCGCTCCTTCAGCTCTTCGCGCCCCGTCAGTTTGTACAGAAAAGCAAGAGCTCCGGTCATGACCCAGCGGTGATTCGGCGTATGGACTCCGCCGGTGAGCATCGCCGGAATCGTCCGCTCCAGAAACAGGCGAACGTCCGCGGCCGCTTCGCGAACCGGCTCCCACGGGTCGGCTTCCAGCAGCTCGCATACTTGGGCAAGACCGTTGACGACAAAGGCGGTATCCGGCGGCGAATGCATATTCGTCCACGGCGGCGATATGGTTCCGTCCTCATGCTGGAAACGCAAATTGAATCGGGCGGCCAGCTCCAGCCGCCGCAGCAGCTCTTCGTTCCGATAGTGACGGGAGTCCTTGTTCAGCAGCGAAGCTGTCCATACTCCCATCATCATCGGCGTGCCTCCGTGGCTTGGCCATGGAATGCCATTGTACGGATCGGCGACACCTCCGTAGAAACGGCTGCCTTCCTCCAGCACCTGCAGCTCCATGCCGGCTTCCGTCCATTTATCGTTCAACAATACCAGCTTTTCGTACATGCTCATTCGGGCCACTACCTCTCTATCGGAATCTAAAGCGGTTCGTTAATGCGGCCGCCGCAAACCGGGCGGGCAAAACTATCCTTTCACCGCGCCAAGCATCACGCCGCTGACAAAATAGCGCTGCAGCCACGGATAGACGATCAGGATCGGCACCGTCGCGAACATGACGCTGGCCGCCTTCAAGCTTTCAGGCACGACAAGCTTCATCTGCGTACCTTCCATTTGCATCAAATCCGTAATCATGTTGTTCTGGATCAGCTGGTACAGCTTCAATTGCAGCGGATACAGCTCCGGACTCGTAATGTACATAAGCGTATCTGTAAAGCCGTTCCAGCGGCCGACCGCATAAAACAGACTTAACGTTGCGATGACCGGCAAGGAAAGCGGCAAAATAATGCTGATCAGCGTCCGGAAATGGCTGCTGCCGTCGATCTCGGCCGATTCTTCCAGGCTGTCCGGAATATTGCTGAAGAAAGTGACTAGAATGATCAAATAGAACGGGTTGATTAGTCCCGGCAAAATAAGCGCCCACATCGAATCCAGCAATTGCAGATTGCGCACCAGCACATACTCCGGAATGATGCCGCCGCTGAAAAACATCGTGATGACGACGATAAACATCAGCGTCTTGCGGCCCTTCAGCAACCGTTTGGACAGCGGATATCCGATCGCAATCGTAAACAGCATGCACAATACGGTAAAAACGCCGGTCATCATAACTGTAAAGCCAAGCGACCGGATCATCGAAGAATCGCTGAACACTTTCGTATAGGCCTCGAATGTAAGCTCCACCGGCCACAAGCTGACTTCACCCGAAATAATCGGTCTGGACGAGCTAAGCGAGATGGCCAGCAAATGAAGAAACGGAGCCAAACAGAGCAGCGTGCAGACCAGCAGCAATATAAAGTTGAACGTATCGAACACGCGGTTGGCGGTTTGTTCTCTCACACCGGTCCGCTCCTTTCGAATAAATCGGTTATAGTCTTACAGAATGCTTTCATCCGTCAACTTCTTGGAAATGTAGTTCGATCCCAGCACGAATATAAGTCCTACGACGGCCTGGAACAGACCGACAACCGTCGCCAGCGTATATTGGCCGGACTCGAGACCGATCCGATATACGAACGTGCTAAGCACGTCGGAAAACTCGCGGACGGCCATGTTGCCGATAATATATGGACGCTCGAAGCCTATGGAAACCATATGGCCGAGATTCATGATGAGCAGCACCACGATCGTCGGCTTAAGCCCCGGAAGCGTAATATGCCAAATTTTTCTGAAACGGCCTGCGCCGTCGATGCCGGCGGCTTCGAACAATTCCTTGTTGATGCCGGTCAGTGCGGCCAAATAAATGATCGTTCCCCAGCCTGCGCTTTGCCACACGCCCACGATCAGATACGTAACCAGCCAGTTGTATTTGTCGGTTAGAAACGGGATCGCTTCAATCCCGAAGGATGCCAATAGATTGTTGATCATGCCCGATTGCGTGCCGAACACTTGCAGCACGATGCCGCCGATAATGACCCATGAAATAAAATGGGGAATGTACAAAATGGTCTGCGAAAGCTTCTTGAACCATACGACTTTCATCTCGTACAGCATAATCGCCAGTATAAGCGGAGCCGGAAACGAGACGAGCAAGTCAAGAAAATTGAGCATCAGCGTATTGCGGAGCGTAATGTAGAAGTCCCGCATGCCAAACACTTCCCGAAACGCTTCAAAGCCGATCCATTCGCTTCCTCCGATGCCCTGGAAGAAGTTGAAGTCTTTAAACGCGATTTGAATGCCGTACATCGGCCCGTATTTGAAAATAATGAAATAGGCAAGCGGCAATGCGATCAGCGCATACAGCTGCCAATAGCGGCGAAGATAAGCGCCCATGCTCACAGCGGTTCCCTCCTTAAGGGCAGGTTCCGCGCGGCGGGGAAGAAGCGGATCGCTTCTTCCGTCCGCCGCGCCGGACCGGCTTTTGTCCCAAGATTCTATCCGTTCAATTCTTTGTATAGTGCGGTACGCTCATCCAGGATGGCCTGGCCGCCGCTCTTCATATAGTCGTTCAGCATTTTTTCATAGGTGCTTTCGAATTGCTCCGGCTTCGCCATCGTTGTGGCGACGATCATCTCATTGAATTTCTCAAGCAGCGTCGTGCCGTATTTCGTTTGCGCTTCGATCGGGCGATCCAGCACAATCGGTGCGAACGTATCCGTATTCGCGATTCGCTGCGCCTCCTGAACTTGATCATAGAACGGTTTAGGGAACTGCAGCGCTCTTGCTTCCAGGTTTTTCTCCATGCTGCCCAATTGCTTGCCATTGGAAATAATAGCCATATCACCGGAATTGAACATGCGGTTAAGCGCTTCTTCCGACGGATTTTCGATCGCTACCGGAATATCTCCTTCCAGCGTATAGTTTTCGCCTTCCACGCCGTTCTGCATATGGAACAGGTGATCCTCCGACGCCATCCATTCCAGATACTTGATCGCTTCCACCGCGCGGTCGCTCGATTTCGGAATCATAATGTACATGCCGTTCGGCGCGTACATCGGCTTCGCGTATTTGCCTTCGGAGTTTTGGAAGACGTCGATCGGCTTCAGATTGGCGCCCGGAATGTTCGTTTGCAGCGTGTCGAGCGAGCCGTTATCGTAGAACGGATTAACATCGTCCTCGCTGTAGAAGCCGATTTTGCCGTTGGCGATATCTTCGCCCATTTTCTTTTTGTCCTTGTCAAGGGCAAAGTCTTTGCTGATCAGCCCTTCGTTGTACAGCTTGTTCATAAATTGCAGCGCATCCTTGAAGCCCGGCAGCAAGGTCGGGTAATCGTTGGAGCCAAGCTGCTGCGTCAGCGTAAACGCTTCTTCTTCCGTCGTCGGCTTAATAAACGACCAGATCAGCGGCTCGTATTGAGCGGATGCGATCGTCATGCCGAACGGTATAACTTGACCGCCCGTTTCGCCCGGATCCTTCTCCTTGAACGCTTTCAGCGTCTCGTACAACTCGTCGGTCGTGGTCGGCACCGGCATACCCAGCTTTTCAAGCCAGTCTTCGCGAATGAAGGAAGCGTATTTGCCTACATTGGAACGTTTCGCCGGAATCGCGAATTGCGTACCTTCATATACGCCGTATTGCAGTACTTCCTCACCAAGGAACGCCTTCAAATTCGGCGCATGCTCGTCCAGCAGCGGGCCGACGTCCAGCAAGCCGCCTTGTTTCGCATAACGATGGAACGTGTTCGGATCGTAAGTAAAGACGATATCCGGCACGTTGCCGCCGCTTGCCATCAATACGTTCAGCTTCTCGACTTCTTCGGAACGCGGCACCGGCACGTACTCCACCTTAATATTGTTCGGATTGCCGAAGCTTTCTTGTACGTAGTTAGTCAGATAATTGTCCGTAATCGTTGCGCCTGCGGGGGAATTGCCGCGGTCGAACACTTCGACTTTAAGCGTAACCCGTTCGCCTGCACCGTTAGCACCGCCGTCAGCGCCTTTGTCCGATTTGGAGGAGCATGCGGCCAGCAGCGTCATGCTTGCGAGCGCCAGCACAAGCGCCGTCTTCATCGGCTTGCGGAACTTCGCGCTTCTTTGTTTCCCGTTACTCATCTTCGTTCCATCCCCTTCTTCATCTGTTCTTGTACTCCGGTCAGGCTGCGCTTGTTCTGTAAGCGTTATCCTGATGCAGCAGCGCAGCCGGCTCCGGAATGACCACAGTATGGCACGAAGCCGGAGAAGGCCGCAATAAACCAGTTTCAAATCGATAAACCCATCGAATAATTTCCATTTAGAGGAAATACAAACCTTATTCGCAGACTAAACTATATTCAAAAATCGTTGCCGTTACGGGCTTTATCGGGCTTTAACCGCAATCTTCTGTAGTCTCCCGGCGTTACGCCGACCACCCTCTTGAAAACGCGGCCAAACGTAATCGAGTTCGCATAACCGACCGAAGTGGCGATATCCTGGATCGAATCCTCCGTATCGGCGAGCAGCTGTTGAGCGCGCTCGATGCGAAGCTGTACGAGAAAATCGACAAATTTCATATCGAATTCCTCCTTGAACAAATAGCTGGCGTATTTACCGGAAATGCTGAATCGGTCGCTTAAATGTTTCAAGGACAAATCCGGGTTGTCAAAATTTTCTTCAATATAGGCTTTCATTTCGTTTATTAAAGCATGATGGTTTTTCGTTTCGCTGTAAGCGACGTAAGTGCGGTAAATTTCGGCCAGATGCTCCGTAAAGTGCGATTTAAGCTGTTCAAGCCCGGTCGCATTGTCCGCCTTTTGCTTCCACAATTCCGCCGCTTGACCCGTAAAATGCTGCCGCAGCTCGTCCGACAAGCCGCTCAGCTCGCCTCCGAGCATGTCCAGCACCGTTTGCAGCAGCAGCATAATTTCGTCGTCCTTCAGCCGGTCCGATCTGACATGCTCGAACATCGCGTCCAACGATTCGCGCCAAGGTCCTGCCAGCCGGAACGACTTGACCAGTTCCGAGCCGGCCTGTACATGGGCAAACCAATGAAGCCCCGAGTCTCCGGGCAGTTCACCGCTTATAATAATCGCTTCGTCTCCGAACGACATGCGATGTCTGAGCGCCTCGGAGGCGGAGCGGTACGATTGCTTGAGCTCCTTCCAGCTCCCGGCTTCGACGCCGGCGCCGAACAGCAGCGACAGCTTCAAATGCTCCGCGACCCAGCTTTTTCCCCGCTGCGCGAAGGTTCGGACAACGGAAGCATAGTCCGCGCGCTCTGCCTGAACATTGACGACGATCCCCATTCGGTTGTCGGCAATCCATTCGGCCCAGCCGAACATCCCTTCCTCCTGAGCGAGCTCCTGCAGCACATTGGTCAACGCAAACTTGAGCGCATACTGATCGCGAACCGAAAAACCGCTGGTGAAATCGCCGTAATGGCCGATTTCCACGGCGATAAAAGCGAGCCGGTCAAATCGTTCTCCCGGCTGCACGAGCTTGAGCTGTATTAGCCGTTCCTCGACGTTTTCCAGCCGATTGCCGGCAATTAAATCGTGAAACAGCTGCCTTCGGCCGACCAGCAAGTTTTCATGCCTTTGCTTTTCGTAATCGGACGTTTGCTGAATCAAGCTTTCCAACGCTTTGTCGATGATCGAGAGCTCGTCCATTTTTTTGCCGAACTCGTCCTTGCTTAGCTGCACCGATTCGATCCGGCTCATCAAATGCCGAATCGGCTTATAGTTTTTTCGGGTAATGTACAGCATATACGCGCCGGCCCCCAGCACGGTCAATACGCCGATCACAACCCACACATAGGAAATGACGGATACCCACATAAACAACGTTTCGCGCGCAATGCCGCTTTCAAACACCCAGCCCAGCTCTTCCAGCTCGACGCGGTTCAGCACTTCGCCGCCGGGCTCTTCCTGTCCGCTCCAGCCGGCCGAACGCGTCGAAAACACCAGGTTTCCGGCCGCGTCGCGCACATCGATAAAGGATACGTTATCATTGTTCATCGACAAAACCATTTGCTCCACCGCATACACGTCCACATTAATGACGATCAGTCCCTCGTCCCCGAACGGAAGCGGCGTTCGCTTATGCATCGAGATGACCCGCTGATCCTGCTCCGTGCTGAATTTATGGTACAATCGGATCTCCGACCACCATTGCCCCGGAGTTGTCGACAATGCCCAAGATACGTACTCCCGATCGGCAAAGGAATTCCAATCGATAACGCCGTTGGATGTCAGAACCGATTTGTCCGATTGGCGGTACAAGTAGACGGAATCGATAAGCGTATCGCTTGCGGCGATCTCCCGCAAATTGCCGGCGGCATCCAAAATAACCTGACGGTCCTCCCGGGTCGCATCTGAATTTATCCACGACCGAAAATGCTCGTTTTTTTGAACCTCGTCGAGGACATCCAGCTCGATCCCCCTGAGCGACCGGGAAAGCCTGTCCGCGGTGTAGCCTGTCGTGATCCGGTCGGCCTTCACCGTTTCCCTCTGCGATATTTCATTAACCGCGATCATCGACAAAAATATTAAAACTGTTACCGTAAATAAAAAGATCGGCATATAAGACAGCAGCATTCTGCGATACCAATTGGTTTTCATCCGCAACGAACATCCCTTCTACGCTAGCGCCAATTCCATATACAGGGAAAGCGCTTACCCTATATACATACTATATCATAACTTGTTTCTCTCCAATGGGAAAGCATTCACTTTCACTTTCATGCAACTATGTAAAAGACCGCCGCTTCAGCGGCGGTTCAAAAATCGGACGTCGATTTCTCCGCTCCCTTGGACGTTCCCGCCTTCTCCCAACGAGAAGGCGTTGCGCTTGAGCGCCGTCTTGACGCCGCGGGGAGACAGCTTGCGGCGCCGCTGCAGCAGCTGGGCGGCCGCTCCGGCCGCAATGGCCGCGGACACGCTCGTTCCCGACAGCCAGAAGTAATGTTTCCCAACGCGCTGATGCGAATATTGCCGGTCCAGCTTGGATAAGGGCGCCCGCAGCGAAACGATCGCCACGCCGGGGGCGACCAGATCCGGCTTGCGTCCTCCTCCCGCAGCCGGTCCCCGGCTGGAAAACGCCGTGACGCGGTCGCCGGCCTGAGTCAAGCTTCTGCGGTCGTCGGAGGCGCCGACCGTAATCGAGGAAGGGCTCGTTCCGGGGGACTCGATCGTGCCTCGCCCCGGTCCGGCGTTGCCGGCGGCGGTGAAGACCGTCAAGCCGGATCTTACCGCCTTCTCCACCGCTTGGCACAGCGGATCGTCCCGACAGGGAACGCCCGCCGTTCCGCCAAGCGACAACGTAACGATGCGGAGCTTGAGACGCTTCCGGTTGGCGATGCACCATCCGATCGCCCGAATAATGGTGGAATCGTACCCGTCGCCCGACCGGTTCAACGCTTTGACCGCTACAATGCCCGCTTTCGGTGCCGGGCCCTTATACTTCCCCCCGCTCATGGTCCCGTTCCCGGCAACGTCGCCCGCCATATGCGTACCGTGTCCATTATCGTCGTATGGTTTGGTCCGGTTATTTACAAAATCTTTGAACGCAACGATACGGTTGACCGGACGGGTCAAGTCCGGATGAGGATATACGCCGGTGTCGATAATCGCCACATTAATTCCTTGGCCGGCAAGACCTTGGCGTCTTTGGACGGCGGAAGAGCCTATCGAAGGAGTCGCGATATGGAGCTTGCTGCGTCTGATCCTGTCCAGATAGATTCTGCCGACTCCTTTCATGCCGCACAACCGTTTCAAGCAAACCTCCGACGCGATGCAATGGATCGCATTAATGATGGAAAGCTGCCGCAGGAACGGCGCGTTACGGCCGCCCAATCGTTTGCGGATTCGGCGCAGCCGGGCCGCCGAAAGCTGCCGCTTGAACCGGACGATAATACGAATCGCTTTTCCCTTGCGGCGCGACCGCTTGCGCAGCCGGTTGTACAACGTTTCGCTCATAACGGCTTGATGCCTGGTTATCCAATCCCGCTTCTTCTTCAATCAACGCTCACCTCTTCCGAGCATTGTATGCTCCGCCGCAGCACTCGGATACGCGTCCTTGCCGAATGGGGAATAACCTCTTTTTTGATAGATTAGGTGAAAACAAGTTTCTAGTCTTGTCCCGTTTGCATTTACTATATCATCCTACAAGAAAGTGGTGATTGCCAATGAAACTGATTTCCAGAAAACCGATGAGGCTCAAGCGCGTCACGCGTGTCGTGCGCAGAACAAGAGCGACATCCCCAAGGCGCAGAGTCGTCAGAAGAAGAAGAAGAAGAAGAGTAAGACAATTGTTGAGCCGCTTTACTGTCCTTGCCGTTAGACCAACAACCGGCAACACGCCGCATGACACGTCCGGCTGGACGGTAACGGCAACTTCCGGCGCCGTTACACGGACGGCCGACTTCGATGATTTCGGCGTCGCGATCTTTAGCCAGATCTCTACTTTAACGAATACTTCCTTTACCATTCGTATCCGCGACGATGCCGGCAATCAACTGTTCCAAGCTACGGCTCCGGCTAACCGCGAGTTTTATGTAGCGCGCTTCACTGCTTAATCCAGTTGGGCATAAAATCAACCTCAAACTTTGAAGAAAATCCCGCTCTCGCAAGAGGGCGGGATTTCTTTAATTCGTCAAACTTCCACGGGCTCCGGACGCTTGATCTGCAGCGGAGGCGGCACCAGCCACCCCTTCTCTTTGTTCAGGCGAAGCAATCGTAAGTTCAAAGCCGCTTTGGCATCGTGATATTTGGCAAACAAGGCGGCGATGTCTTCACGCACACACTTGCCCATCACTTGGCTGCACGCAACAAGACCGGCCGCGTGGTCCGCCGACATGGCCGCCGCAATTTCCATATCGGAAAATCTTGCTCCGGCCGGAATATCGGTCCATTCGGCTTTGGCCCTCTCCGGAAGAGCGGGCGGCGGCATAATGCCGTGGTCCTTTAATATATCGTCGCATTCAGCTGCAATCGTGCTCGCTTGATCGATGGCCGCCTCAAGCAGCCTTTTCACGTCTTTGTCGCCGGCATGATTTAGAAATGCTCCATAAGCGGACAAGCAGCCTTTGGCCATCTTGGAAAACGACCAAATGTCGAATATTTCTCCGTAATGAAGCGGGTTTTCTTTAGGATTTCCTGTCAAAATACCCATAATGCACGCTCCTGTCTGCAATTCTGATGGGCATGCCGTACGCGCAAACGGCGAATGCATGCCTTCGACTTGCTTAAGGCTATTAAGCCCCCTAATTAAGTTGGAGAGTATCGAGGGAAATAAGGTACAATTTTGACTAAGGGGGCTGGGGAAATGAGACAGCGGAACAACGCATTCAAAGAGGTACGGTATAAGGTTGCGCAG
>Ga0065721_10049580_pt1 | contig 31189 bp, 26 predicted proteins | sample Mesricmetagenome_FD_59108 | JGI IMG/M metagenome (GOLD analysis project Ga0065721, IMG submission 59108) | Mesophilic microbial community from rice straw/compost enrichment Sample: eDNA_1 v2 (version 2) | ecosystem: Engineered > Solid waste > Grass > Composting > Bioreactor | place: USA: Davis...
TAGCCGCTGCCGCGGAAGCGAGAGGCTGGGCGATCGGCCTTGGCTCCGCGCGAGCCGCGTTGGAGCGTGAGGAGCTGGCGAAGACGTTCGAGGTGAGGAGCGTCGCGCCTAAGGCGCTGCTCTTGGCCAATCTAGGCGCAGTACAGCTGAACTACGGCATGGGAGTGGAACATTGCCGCAGGGCAGTGGAGATTGCGGAAGCGGATATGCTTGTGCTGCATTTGAATGCGTTGCAGGAGGCTTTCCAGCCGGAGGGGAACACGAATTTCGGCGGGCTGCTGAGACGCATCGAGGACGTCTGCCGCAAGCTCGAAGTGCCGGTTGGCATCAAGGAAGTCGGCTGGGGCATCGACGGGAGCACGGCTAGTCGCTTGGTGAACGCCGGCGTGGCGTTCATTGACGTCGCGGGAGCCGGGGGGACGTCTTGGAGCCAAGTGGAGAAATTTCGCAACGCAGACCTGGTAAGGCGCGATGCGGCGGAAGCGTTCGCGGACTGGGGTATTCCGACGGCGGAATGCATTGGAGAGGTGCGCGCATGGAACGCGGAGTTTCCGATTATCGCCAGCGGCGGATTGCGTACCGGTGTCGATGCAGCGAAATGCATCGCGCTAGGAGCGGATATGGCGGGCTTCGGCCGTTCGCTGCTGCGGGACGCCTTGCATTCCGTCGAGGCTCTGACGAATCGCTTGGCGCAGACGGAGCTTGAGCTGAGGACGGCGATGTTCGGGATCGGAGCAGGCCACATTGCCGCTTTAAAGAAGACAGATCGGCTTATCGGGCGGTGAACGGGCTCGATCCACTGTGGAATCCGCTTGGCAACCTATACCGATTCGGGTACGATGGCATAGGAGCATGTAGGTTACGGGAGATGGAGTGGCACAAGATAGATGAATGAACGAATGGGTTATACAAAGCTGCCGAACGGTTGGATACAAGCGAAGGTGCCTTTGCCTTTTGCGTTGAAATGGGTGAATAGCTACCTGTTGCCTGAGGAGGACGGCGGATGGACCGTCGTCGACCCCGGCTTGAGGACGGAAGATACAGTCTCTTATTGGGAAGAGACGTTAAGCCAATGCGGAATCGCATGGTCTCAGATTCGGCAAATCGTGCTGACGCATCATCATCCAGACCATTACGGTTTGGCGGGATGGTTTCAAGAGCGGAGCGGCGGGGCTCCGGTCTATATTTCGCAGGTCGCGCGTGACGCGGCTCATCGCTTGTGGGGAGAGCGGGAGTCGTTCTCGGACGAACTGACTAACGCTTTACTGAGCCACGGCCTTATACCGGAGCTTGAAGCGGACATGCGGGAGCATCTCGTATCGTTCAGGTTCAAAGTCGCACCGCATCCGACGGATGTGCGTATTCTCGAGCCGGAAGGCGAGTTCCGCATGGGCGGCGCAAGCTGGCGCATGATTCGCGGAGACGGCCATGGACCCGGACACTTGAGCTTCTACGATCCGATAACGCGTCGCATCCTATGCGGAGATCAAGTGCTGCCCGATATTTCTCCGAATATCGGCTGGATGCCGAATGCGGATCCGAATCCGCTGGCGTCCTTTCTATCCAGCATCGCTGCCATGCGATCGCTCGAAGTCGACATGGCATACCCGGGGCATCGCGAACCGTTCGCGGCGTTCTCCGAACGCGTGGAGCAGCTGCTCGATCACCATGAGCGGCGTCTGTCCAGAATGGCCGAACTGATGGGCGATTCCTCCGTCACTGCATTCGAAGTGTGCGAGATGCTCTTCGGAACGAGACTGCGCGGCAACGCGCATAACCTTAGGTTTGCGCTAGCGGAGACGATAGCTCACCTGATCATGCTTGAGCATCGCGGCATCGCGCGGCGAACGGAGGAAGCGGGTAACATTCGATACGTACGTTTATAAACGAACGGAGCAGATCCGAGGATCTGCTCCGTTTATTCGTGTTGCGCTTATTTTTACTCGCTTCCGACGCTTTTGGTTTGCTGCGCTTCTTCGCGCTCCGCTTGTTTTCGGTGCGCGAGCCGGCTCGAAGCCGCGGCCGCGATCGCGCCTACGATATCGTCGAGGAACGTATGAATTTGGCCGCTGCTTTTGTCATTCAATTTTTTGAGCACGCCCGGTTTGAATTTATCGATGTAGCCGAAGTTCGTGAAGCCGATGCTGCCGTAGACGTTCACGATGCTGAGCGCGAGCACTTCGTCGCACCCGTACAAGCCTTCGTCGTATTTAATCATATCCTGCAACGGGGGAAGCAGCTTGCCTTCCTCGGCAAGCACATCAAGCTGAATGCCTGTCAGAATGGCGTTCTGCACCTCGCGTTTGGATAAGACGCGTTCTACGCTGGCTACGCATTCGGCAAGCGTCAGCTCGGGGAAGTAGTCTTTCTGCAGCAGCATGACCAATTGCCCGATCTGTTCCTTGGATACGCCGCGCTTCGAGAGCCACTGCTCGGTCGATTCGGCGACGAATTTGCTGTTCAGACGGTAGACGTTAGGCTCTGACATGAACAACACCTCTCTTCTCTTAAGGACAAACCATTCATATTTGTCCAAGGGGCTCGTATACATAGTACTACTAATTAGGGAGACGAGTTAACGGCGATCCCTAGCGGGAGGAATAGTACATGAAAGTGAATATCGATCGGTTCATCAGGCGGAAAATAGCGGCGTCGGTCCTGTTGCTGCTCCCGCTGATCGCGGCTTGCTCGCAAAGCAGCAATAACGGCGGGCAACAGGCGGTGATCGATCCTCCGCCGTCCGACATCGAGAACACGATGCTGCAGGAAGTGGACGGGATAGCCGATAACGCGTCTACAAGCCAAGATCAACTTACCGTATATCTTATGGACCGCAACGGCTATTTGGCACCGATGACGCTGGGCGTTAATTTGACCGGCGAGTCCACCGGCGAGGTTGCGAAGGAAGCGCTCTCCTGGATGACTTCGGATAACCAGCTGAAAGACCAACTGCCCGAAGGCTTCTCGGCCATCTTGCCGGATGGGTTGAAAGTCGAAGGCATTACCGTCGACGAACCCGAAGGCTTAATGAACATCAACTTCGCGGGTCCGATGCCTGGCATGATCGCGGCCGATGAACGCCACCTGCTTGAAGCGATCGTCTGGACGATGACCGAACTGCCGGGCATTAACAAAGTGAAGCTGTCCGTAGACGGTCAACCGCTTCGGAGTCTGCCTTCCTCCCGCATGCCCGTGTACGACATTCTGACTCGTGCGATCGGTATTAACGTCGAGCAAGTCAAAGGTGTAGACATTAATCGTTCGATGGCGGTCACGCTCTATTTCTCCTCCCATTCGGAAGCGGGAGAAGGATATTTCGTTCCGGTCACCCGAGTAATCGAAAGAACGCCGGATCGTGCGCGCGCTGCCTTGGAGCAGCTCATCAAGGGACCGTCGGATACGGCAAAGCTTCAACCTGTCTTCAAGACGGCGATGACGATCGAGCAATTGAGCTTGCTTGCGGACACCGTGAATGTCTCGCTTAAAGACGAGGAATTGAAGACGAATGCCGATGTCCCGGCCGAGATGATGGAGGCTCTCGTACTCACGATGTCAGAAGTGACAGGCGCTCCTCAAGTCCGGGTCGTCATGAACGGGGACGATTCGTTCCTGGATTCCAAAGACCGGCCTTACGATCAACCGGTGCTCCGTCCGTCGGTCGTTAACGCCTTGAAGCAGTAATGATATGCACCTTCGACCGGATGTGCCGGTTGGGGGTGCTTTTCGCTATGTTACCCAATTGTTGCCAAATGAGGGCGAGTTCATGCGGGAAGCACGGAATCCGGGCTGGATGCTTTTGTATCGAGACTTTGGTAGAATGGGAAAGATTCAGTACGTGGGAGGCAAACAATGACTAAAAGATCCGATGGCAGACAACCCCGTGACCTGAGAGCTTTCTCGGTCACCCTTCATCCGAATAAATACGCGGAAGGCTCGGTGCTTATCGAAGCGGGAGACACGAAAGTGTTATGCACGGCAAGCGTCGAAGAGAGGGTTCCGCCTTTCTTGAAAGGGCAAGGCAAAGGCTGGGTTACCGCCGAGTATTCGATGCTGCCGCGCGCTACGCATTCCCGTAATCAACGGGAGTCCGCGAAAGGCAAGTTAACCGGAAGAACGATGGAAATCCAGCGTTTGATCGGACGAGCGCTTCGTTCCGTCGTCAATCTTAATGCGCTTGGCGAACGGACGATTACGCTCGACTGCGATGTTCTGCAGGCGGATGGCGGCACGCGCACGACTTCGATTACCGGCGCTTACATCGCGCTCGCGCTGGCGATCCACAAGCTTGACGCTACGGTCAAGTTCGAACGCTATCCGTTAACCGACTATTTGGCATCGATCAGCGTCGGCGTGTTGGGAGAGCCGATCGTCGATCTGAACTACGAAGAAGACTCCAAAGCGAAGGTCGATATGAACGTGGTCATGACCGGCTCGCGGGCGTTCGTCGAAGTGCAGGGGACAGGCGAGGAAGCCCCGTTCTCCCGCTCGGAGCTGGATGGCATGCTGATGCTTGCGGAAGAGAGCATTCTTCGCCTGATCGAGCTGCAGAAGGATACGCTTGGCGAAGCGGGAGCGCGGATCGGCGGAGGACAGGCATGATCCAACGCGGCAGAACGTTAGTGATCGCGACCCGCAACGCGGGCAAGACGAAGGAGTTTCGCGAAGCGTTCGGCGCGCTTGGCATCGACGTTGTAGATCTGCGCGATATCGAGGGAATACCGGATATTGAAGAAACCGGCGAGACGTTCGCGGACAACGCCTTCATCAAGGCGAAGGCAGTCGCCGATATCGCATCGCTTCCGGTGCTGGCCGACGACTCGGGCCTGTGCGTCGACGCGCTCGGCGGCGCGCCCGGAGTTTACTCGGCCCGCTATTCCGGCGAAGGCGCGACGGACGCGAAGAACAACGCGAAGCTGCTCGCGGAGCTGGCCGCGCTCGGCGCTAAGGCGGACGCCGGCGGTGCTGACTCGCCGGAAGTGCTAAGCACGGCACGGTTCGTATGCGCGCTGGCGCTGTACGATCCCGCCGACGAGAGCCTTGTACAGGTCGAAGGCACCGTCGAAGGCTACATTCTGCGCGAGCCCCGCGGCGCCGACGGCTTCGGCTACGACCCGCTATTCTGGGTGCCGTCTCACGGCCGAAGCATGGCCGAGCTGACCGTCGCGGAGAAGAACGCCATCAGCCACCGCGGCAATGCGATCGCGAAGCTTATGGGTAAGCTCAACATCACGGAATAGTTATCGAAGGACCGTATCGCCCGCACTCGAGTGTGCTGGTCGATCGGTCCTTTTTATTCGCCTTTATAACGATATCCCCGTCGCTCAGGAGGGGGGTGGAGTAGGTGACATTATAACGATATCCCCGTCGCTCAGGAGGGGGTGGAGTAGGTGACATTACAACGATATCCCCGTCGCTCAGGAGCAGGGTGTAGAAGGCGACATTATAACGATATCCCTGTCGCTCAGGAGTGTGGAGTAGTTAGCGACATTACAACGATATCCCCGTCGCTCAGGAGAGGAAATAAGCACACGAGGTGTCTCTAAATGCGCGAACGGACCAAGAATCGAGGAAATAAGTACACGAGGTGTCTCTAAATGCGCGAACGGACCAAGAATCGAGGAAATAAGTACACGAGGTGTCTCTAAATGCACGAACGGACCAAGAATCGAGGAAATAAGCACACGAGGTGTCTCTAAATGCGCGAAAGGACCAAGAATCGAGGAAATAAGTACACGAGGTGTCTCTAAATGCACGAACGGACCAAGAATCGAGGAAATAAGTAAACCAGGAGTAACTAAATACACCGATCTCTTCTCACCTGAGTGAAGGGGATATCGTTATAAAGGGCATCGTAACCATACCTAAACACCGATCCCTTCGCACCTGAGCGAAAGGGATATCGTTATAAAGGGCCTCGCGAACACATATCAAACACGAATCAAACACAAATCCCCCTCGCCTGAGCGAAGGGGATAACGTTATAAGGCATGGCAAACACACTTACAGCACGATCCGAACCTTATAATGTCTCAGCCAGAAATCCATCTGCAGCAGATAGGCGAATAGCTGCGGGCCGGACATCAGCTGCCCGAACCACGGCAGGTGCGAGCTGGCGTCCGGATTGGCGGCCAGCTCCCGAACCCGCGAGACGTTGATCAGCGGTAGCAGAGGAGAGGAAGGGTCATCGAGCCGCTCCAACAATCGCGTGCGTACGGCCGTTAAGTAGTTCGGGTTATGCGTCTTCGGATAAGGACTCTTCTTGCGATAGAGAACGTCGTGCGGGAGAACGCCTTCGAGCGACTTGCGCAGGATGCCTTTTTCGCGGTTGCCCGCGGTCTTGATTTCCCAAGGGATGTTCCATACGTATTCGACGAGCCTATGATCGCAATAAGGGACACGCACCTCCAAGCCGACGGCCATGCTCATTCGGTCTTTGCGATCGAGCAACGTCGGCATGAAGCGGGTGACGTTCAAGTAGCTCATTCGCCGCATGCGCCGCCGCGCTTCATCTTCGCCAGGCAGCTCGGGCACTTCGCTGATCGCCTGTGCATACCGATCCGCCAAGTAAGCCTGGGGCTGCAACTTCTCGCGAAGCTCCGGCGACAGTAAGCTTGCCCGCATACCCGTGGCTAGCGACCATGGGAACGTCTCCGCCTTCAGTGCCTCCTCGCGATGAAACCACGGATATCCGCCGAATATTTCGTCCGCCGCTTCCCCGGATATCGCGACGGTCGCTTCCTTTTTGATCTCGCGGCAGAACAAATAAAGCGAGGCGTCGATGTCCGCCATGCCAGGCAAATCCTTCGCCAACACGGCCGCTTCTAAGGCGTCTACCAGCTCGGGGGTGTCGAATTGAACGGGATGGTGCACGGTATTCAGATGCTGGCTCATCCTCGTAATCCAAGGGGCATCGGCGTTCGGCTGAAAATCATGAGACTTAAAATGCTTGTCGTTGTCCACGTAATCGACGGAGAACGTATGGACGTTGCCTTGTCCTTCTCGCTCGTAATAAGAGACGGCTAACGCGGTCAACGCGCTCGAATCGAGGCCGCCGGACAACAACGTGCAGACCGGAACGTCCGACACGAGCTGGCGCTCCAGCGTATCTGTCAGCAGAGCACCGACGCGCTCGGCCGTCTCGTTCTCGTCATGCTCGTGCGGGGAGCTCTCGAGCTGCCAATAGGCGGTGATGCGCATGCCGTCCCGGTCGTACAGCATGCAGTGCCCGGGTTTCAGCTCGTGGAAATCCCGCCATACGCCGTGCCCTGGCGTACGCGCTGGACCGATGACGAACAGCTCGGCTAGACCCTCCGCATCCACCTCTGCGGGGACGTCCGGATGAGCCAATATCGCCTTCGGCTCCGAACCGAACAGCAGCCGCCCTTCTTCCCGGCGATAAAAAAGCGGCTTGACGCCAAGCCGGTCGCGTGCCATAAATAATTTTTCTTCGTCGGTTCTCCAGATCGCGAAAGCGAAAATCCCGTTGAACTTCTCGACGCATTCCGGCCCCCACTCTACGAAAGCGAGCAGCAGCACTTCCGTATCGCAAGTCGTTCGGAAACGGTGTCCGAGCGCTTCGAGCTCCTTGCGAAGCTCCGGTGCGTTATAGAGTTCTCCGTTATAGACGACGATGCAATCGTGATGATCCGCGTTCCTCGTCGGTCGAATCATCGGCTGCGCCCCATTGGCAGGATCCATGACGGACAGCCGGCGATGCCCGAACGCGCAATGCCGCGACAGCCAGGTGCCGGAAGCATCCGGACCACGCAATTCCAACGTTTCGGTCATTTTCTCGATCGTATCCGCCTGCTTCGTAAGATCGTTGTTCCAATCGATCCAGCCGGTTATTCCACACATACGACTTCACCTCATCAGATGATATGCGAAATAAGGCATAAAATGTATGTCCGGAGGGAGAAAATACATTACGGATAAGGTACGAAACCTGGAAAGGAGACCCCTTGGCCTAATGACTGAAGTCCATGAACCGGATAGGGACAGAAAGACGTATTACGTCTCGGTAGGGGCCGGACAGGTGCTCGAAGACAAAGAAGCGGCGCCGTTCGAGCTCGTCATTCGCGCGAACGAAGAGGAGCTCAACAAGCTGCAGGAGCTGTTCGAGGAAACGTCCAGCACGGACGAAGCGGGAGCCTTTACGTTCGACAGAAACCCGCTCGTCAGCGATTCGCCCGAGGACGCGACCTATGACGGACTGATCCGGGACGTATACCGCATGCTGCACGAGCTGGGAACCGAAGAGACGAAACGTCATATCGAATCGATGAACATTTTACACTGACATTACTGGGGGGACGCGCGATGGCGACTTTTCGCGAAGCCCGATACTGCCGGGTAGTGGACCGCGGGGGACAACGGCTCGCCGAAGTCGAGGTGTATACCGGACATACCGATGATCCGCAATACCTCGCGTATTTCGGCGCCTGCCCGAACGGCGACTACAGACTGGAACAGGTTCTGGTCAATGATGCGGATACCGAGGTCGATTGGTTCGACAACAGCCTTCACAGCGCTTTTTCCGACGTTACGCCGCAGATTTTCTCCTCGCCGGATCATGTCGGGCTGCTCAATCATGACGAGTTTACTTCTCAATTGCTGGCTTACGAAGGAATCAAGGACGCGCTGGATCAACATTTGAAGCGCGAATAGCCCATAAGGATAAGGAGATCGGACAGATGGCTGAGAAGTTTAAGAAGAACGACGGGAACAAATATGCCAATCAAGGCGACAATTATGCCAAGAATGTCATCAAGAACCGAGACGAGCTGCATCCCGCGCAGAACAGCCCGGCTCGCCCGCATAACCGGTAACCCGGCAACAACGGCGTCGCTCAAGAGAGCATCCTCTCTTGGGCGATTATGATTTTATGGGGAATATGCGATAATGGAGTGATGACACGCCTTAATGGGAGAGGATGGATGGTATGGCTTTACGGAAGATTAGATGGGGAATCGCCGGACCGGGATGGATCTCTTCCCAGTTCGCCAAAGACTTGGCATACGCGGAAGGAGCGGAGCTGGCAGCCGTTGCGGGGCGAAATCTCGAGAAGGCGGAGAAATTCGCTCGGGAGCACGGAGCGCCGAAGGCTTACGGAAGCTTGGAGCAGCTAGCCCAGGATCCGGATGTCGACATCGTGTACATAGGAACGCTTCACCCGGTTCATAAAGAAAACATGCTCACGTTCCTGCGTGCCGGCAAAGCCGTATTGTGCGAGAAGCCGTTCACGATGAACGCCGCGGAGGCGGAGGAAGCGGTAGCGTGCGCAAACGAAAACGGCGTGTTTCTAATGGAGGCCATGTGGACGCGTTACTTGCCTGCGATTCGCAAGGTGCGAGAGTGGTTGTCGGAAGGGAAGATCGGCGAGGTTCGGCTCGTGAAAGCGGAGTTCGGCTTCGACGTCGGCTGGCAGCCCGAAGGCAGGCTGCTTAATAAGGCGCTCGGCGGCGGCACGTTGTTGGACGCGGGAATTTATCCGGTATCTTTCGCTTCGATGATCTACGGCGCACAGCCGGATAAAATCATGAGCACGGTTAGAATCGGGGAGACCGGCGTCGATGAGCAATTCTCGCTGCTGTTCGAATACGAAGAAGGAAGGACCGCATCGCTTCATGGCGCCGTTCAGCTCGGCATGGTTAACGATGCTGTCATCTACGGAACGAAGGGACACATCCATATTCCGGAGTTCCTCTACACGCGCTCGGCTTCGTTGCACGTGAAGGGCGAGGAGCCGCTGACGTTCCATGACGATCGCAAGTCGCACGGCTACGCCTTCGAAGCGGAGGAAGCGATGGCATGCCTGCGCGAAGGGCGCCGGATGAGCGTCGTCATGCCGCAGGAGGAGACGGTGGGCATCATGCGTACGCTGGATCGGATTAGAGAGCAGTGGAATTTGAAGTATCCGTTCGAATAAAATACAAGAACCCCCGAGAATCCGGATTCTCGGGGGTTTATCGTTCATGGAAGGTTATTAGACGCTTAATGGCGTCCCAGGAGGGACTCGAACCCCCGACAACTCGCTTAGAAGGCGAGTGCTCTATCCAGCTGAGCTACTGGGACACGCGAGAGCTATTGTATCACACAATGAATTCGATCCGCAAGGCTGAAATTGACATAAAATCAATTCGGCGGTTCAGCCCTCCAGTTCGATTCTCGCGCGCAGTCCGCTAATGTCGTTCAATCGGATGTGCCGGTCTTGAATTTGGATGACGCCTTCGTCCTGCAGCTCTTGCAGCACTTTGGATACGGTCTCGCGTACCGCTCCGACCATCTCGGCCAGCTGCTGGTGGGTGATCTTAAGCGGGATCGTATATTCGTTCGTCCCTGACGTCAAGCCAGGCTGTGCAAGAATAAGCAATCGCTTGACGATACGGGTTCTGACGTTCAGGAAGGTCAAGTCGTAGATTTGCTGATTCGCCCGGCGCAATCTCTCCATCGTGTAGTCTAGCAATTGGAACGCAATGTTGCGATCCTCTTCGATCAGCATCTGGAAATCGTGTCTGCGAAGAATATACAGCTTCGTCTGCACGAGACATTCCGCTGTCGCCGATCGCACGAGACCGGGCTTCATCATCGCCATCTCACCGAAATACTCGCCTTCGTGGAGGAAGGCGAGTATCACTTTCTTCGACTTATCGAACGTATAGATGCTGACGGAGCCGCTTCGTATGAAGAAAATTTCGTCGCCGTAATCCCCTTCGAGGAAGATGAGCTCGCCTTTTCGGTACGTTTTCTGATGGATGTAGGGGGCCATGCGGTCCAGAAGAACAGGATCGATCTCGCGGAAAAACGGAATCGACGACTGCAGCTTCTGACGATCGATCGGCAATATCCTCACCCTCCCAATGTATCGTACATAAGAACCTTTTCGATCTGGAACGTCGTATGCTCCATCAGATCGACCTTCTTGTTGCAACTGTCCAGCATGACGACAGGTCTGCACGCATTCGATTTGCTGACGGCGGTTACCCGGCCTGTCAGTCCGCCGGTAAGCATGACCGTCGTACCTACGGGATACGGTTGGAAGGCTGTAATGAAAGCTCTGGCAACCGCATAGGAGCACGATGTATCTATTTTCGACATGACCATGTCGATTCCTTCCGAAGGGAGCTGCGACGACGATTTGTCGTTCATATAATAATCGAAATCGCTCGCGATGCCGCAAATTTGCGCCGGCTCATAACAGTGCGAGTAACTGATACCGTATGGAAACCCGTGTCCGTCGATCTGCTCGTGATGCTGGAGCACGATCTTGAGCGCGCCCTCGGGAATGCCGCGAACCTTCTTCAGCATATCGTAGCCGATGATCGGATGGTGCATCATCAGCGATCCGTCGTGGGGCAGCACGAGTCCGATGTCGTGAAGCAGGCTTCCGATCGCGACTTCCTCCAACTGAGCTTTGTTGTAACCGAGCGTCCTGGCGGTCATCAAGGAGAGGAAGCATACGTTGAGGCTATGAGAGACCAGCTCGGTTGGATCGGTCGATAAGTCCTTGGTGCTGACGGTCAGATTGGAGTCGTTCGTGAACACTTCCGTAACATGGTCAGCCCATTCCAACAGAGGGCGAACCGGGATGCTGCTCAATTGGCGAACCGCTTGGAAAATTTGTTTGAGCATGTCCTCCGTGAGATTCATCAGGTGGCTGATCTTATTGAATTCACGGTTCTCGGCAGCGCGATGCGCGGTTAACTCGACGAATATATACTTTTGGCCTAATCGCTTGATTCCTTCGATGAGCTTCTCGTTTAAAGCGACGCCTTCCTTCAGCATGAGGCGGCCGTCCGGGGAGTAAATGCCGCGTCCCAGCAAATCTCCGTTCACTGCTTGTTCAACGGGCAATATAAGCATGGGGCTTATCCATCCTATCTTTTTTGTCTATGACAAGTGTACCACTCGAAAAGTGGCGATTTCTGTAACCTGGGCTACATTTTTGATAATTTTAATAGGTCTTTAGGTTCGGTGAAGTATGCTTGATAAGAACGCGTGTTCGTTATATAATAAGAACAAACGTTCCTGTCTGGAGGGTAATCCCATGTCGATCGAGAGAAGTGTCGGACGGATTGTCGAGCTCATTTATCAGGACAGCAAAGGGAACATTACGCAGAGGCAGGTCAGCGTTCGGCAAGTCGAGCAAGGCATGCTGAAGGGCTTCGATACGGTCAAGCACGCCTACCGCACGTTCGCCCTTGATCGGATCTTGGCGTCGCGCCCGGTCAGCAGAATATAAGCTAATATCCATGTAGAAGCCTTGTTTCGACATGGCTTCTTGGTCGTAGGTCTTTGGGAGCGGGCAACACCGCTCGCGGGCTTCCTTCTTTTCCATTTGCCGTGCCGTTCGTGCTATAATGCGGTGTACGGAGCATGCCGCGGTGCGGCTTGGAAGGGGGAAAGCCCCATGACAGAGCAACATAAAGACAATCTCGTCTTATTTCCTAAGACGCTTGACTACTATCAGATTCAATTGACCAAGATGTTAGAGACAGAGCGCTACGGCGACGCTAAAGGTTTGCTCGAGTTCCTGCTTCAATGCCGCGGCGAAGCGGAGCGCCATCATACGGAATGGCATGCGCTTCTCGGTTGGCTCGACGCAGCGTTCCCGGAGGCCGCCTATGGCATTGCCCCGAATGGATTCGCAGTGGAAGACGACGAAGAAGACGAGCAAGAGGAAGATTGGCTGAAGCGCAAAGTTCAAGGCCGCGCGCAGTCCGACGCCGATTACATACCTAAGCTCCTTGCATCGCTTTACAACGTTGACGATCCCGAACAGCAGCTGTTCGCTCTCGGCCAGCTTATGCACGCCGAGCATCCGGATATCGAGAACGCGCTGAAGCAATGGCTGGCGAGAGAGCCGTATTTGCCCTCGATCCAGTTCAAAGCGCTGCAAGCGCTCAAGAAACAAGGGTGCGCCGGACCAGTGACGATCTGGAGAGACGGCGAGAGCTTGAGCGTGGACGCGGGGGATACGCCGATGTCGTTCTCCGAGTTTCCTCCCGGCGTTCATCAAGTGCTTGACCGCGTTCATCAAGCGGCGGAGGTATCGGATCCGACGCTCAGCTACTTCGCGGAAGAGATGTGGAAGGAATGCGTGCAAGCCGCGTACGGGACTTCGACGTACAGAAGCATGATCGACGACGCCGACAGCGTATCCGATCTGTGGGCGGCAGCCCTCCACCAGCTGTTGCTCGAGAAGCTGCAGGGCAAGCAGAACGACGAATGGATTAGAGAGCAATACGGGATCACGGCCGAGCTGCGGTTTCGATATGAGCAGGCGTTAAGGTGGCTGCGGCAGTATGCGTTAGAGCCTCGGAACTCCTAGCTTATAGGTTTTTCTTGAATGGCGGTCGATGTTGTTTTATAATGGAATGGTTTATGTCAAGGCCGCATGATCGCGGCTTAGAAGCTACGGAGGGGAAAGCATAATATGAAAGCTAATTGGGAAAAAATAGAGAAGAACATCGGGGTCCTCGAGGTCGAGGTCGATGCGGAGCAAGTCGCTTCCGCATTGGATAAAGCGTTCCGCAAAGTCGTTCAGAAGGTGAACGTACCTGGATTCCGCAAAGGCAAAGTACCTCGCGGTATTTTCGAAGCTCGTTTCGGCATCGAAAGCCTGTATCAAGACGCAATCGACATTCTGTTGCCTGAAGTGTACACGAAAGCCGTTGAAGACACGGGCATCGAGCCGATCGACCGTCCCGACATCGACGTCGAGCAATTCGGCAAAGGACAAGCATTCAAGTTCAAAGCTAAAGTTGCCGTTAAGCCAGAAGTGAAGCTTGGCGAGTACAAAGGCCTTGTCGTGCCTGCGGAAGACGCTAGCGTCAGCGAGGAAGAGATCAACGCTGAGCTTAACCGCCTTCAGCAACGCCATGCAGAGCTCGTAGTCATCGACGAAGGTCCTGCGCAGCTTGGCGATCACACGGTAATCGACTTCGAAGGCTTCTTGGAAGGCGTTCCGTTCGAAGGCGGCAAAGGCGAGAACTACACGCTCGAGCTGGGTTCGGGTTCCTTCATCCCTGGCTTCGAAGATCAAGTCGTCGGCCTCAACATCGCCGAGGAGAAAGACATCAACGTTACGTTCCCGGAGAACTACCATGCCGAGAACTTGGCCGGCAAGCCGGTCGTGTTCAAAGTGAAGCTGCACGAAATCAAACGCAAGAACCTTCCTGCGCTTGACGACGAGTTCGCCAAAGACGTCAGCGAGTTCGACACGCTGGACGAATACAAAGCGGACTTGACGAGCAAACTGCAAGAGCGCAAAGCGAAAGAATTGGAAAACGCTCGCGAGAACGCGATCGTCGACAAAGCTTCCGAAGGCGCTGAGCTGGAAGTTCCTGAAGTGCTCGTTAACAACGAAGTCGACAACATGCTGAAGGACTTCGAGAACCGCTTGCGCATGCAAGGCATGAACCTCGAAATGTACTTCCAATTCAGCGGTCAAGACGAAGCTGCGTTGCGGGAGCAAATGAAGTCCGACGCCGAGAAGCGCGTTCGCAACAACTTGGTTCTCGAGGAAATCGCGAAAGCCGAAGGCCTTGAAGTGTCCGACGCGGACATCGATGAAGAGCTGCAGAACCTTGCTAAGCTCTACAACCGTTCTGCTGACGAGCTTCGCAGCATCTTTGCTTCGAACGGCTACTTGGAGAACCTCGGCTCCGACCTCAAGGTTCGCAAAGCGGTTAAGTTCCTGGTCGAGCAAAGCAAATCCGCTTAATTTTACAGCAGCAAGAGATACGATAAGGCACGTGAAACCCGCGTGCCTTATTTTTCACCCTGCGTACGGATCAAGGCGCAGCTAGGCGGTTAGGGTACGACCTTGCGGGCGCTTGTCAACATGACATTCGGTTTTGAACGTGTTAGAATATTACCGAGATTGGAAGTCCATTCAGAAAAGAGGTTGGTTGCATGCTGGTACCTATGGTCGTCGAACAGACGAATCGCGGAGAGCGGTCGTACGACATTTACTCTAGGCTCTTGAAGGACAGGATTATTTTTCTGGGAAGCGCGATTGACGACGATGTTGCCAATCTCGTCATTGCCCAACTGCTTTTCTTGGCGGCGGAAGATCCTGAGAAGGATATTCACTTGTACATTAACTCTCCCGGCGGGTCGGTTACTGCCGGAATGGGAATCTACGATACGATGCAGTTCATTAAGCCCGACGTATCTACGATCTGCGTAGGCATGGCGGCGAGCATGGGTTCGCTCTTGCTGACTGCGGGCGCGCCTGGCAAGCGTTTCGCGCTTCCTAACAGCGAGATCATGATCCATCAACCGCTCGGCGGGGTTAGAGGCCAAGCATCCGACATTAAGATCCACGCGGACTGGATCGTCAAGACCAAAGAGAAGCTGAATCGCATTTACGTTGAACGTACCGGCCAACCGTACGAGAAGATTGAGCGCGATACCGATCGCGACAACTTCATGAGTGCGGAAGAAGCCGTTGCATATGGATTGGTCGACCGCGTTATTACTACACCTGTTGCAACTAGCGCATAAACAGCGCGGTTTCAGCCGTTCTTCAAAGGAGGGTTTACATGTTTAAATTTAGCGATGAGAAGGGTCAACTTAAATGTTCCTTCTGCGGCAAATCCCAGGATCAAGTTCGCAAATTGGTGGCTGGTCCGGGTGTCTATATATGCGATGAGTGCATCGAGCTGTGCACGGAGATCGTCGAAGAGGAGCTCGGTCACGAAGAAGAGCTCGATATGAAGGACATTCCGAAGCCGAAAGACATCCGCAACATTCTCGATCAGTACGTCATCGGCCAGGAGCAAGCGAAGAAATCGCTGTCCGTAGCGGTGTACAACCATTACAAACGCATCAACTCGCAGACGAAGATCGAAGACGTCGAGCTTCAGAAGAGCAACATTATGCTTGTAGGCCCTACCGGATCCGGCAAGACGTTGCTCGCTCAGACGATGGCTAAGATCCTCAACGTTCCGTTCGCGATCGCGGACGCGACCTCTCTTACGGAAGCCGGCTATGTCGGCGAAGACGTCGAGAACATTCTGCTGAAGCTGATCCAAGCTGCTGATTACGACGTAGAGAAGGCCGAACGCGGCATTATCTACATCGATGAGATCGATAAAGTAGCCCGTAAATCCGAGAATCCTTCGATTACTCGCGATGTATCGGGAGAAGGCGTACAACAAGCGTTGCTGAAGATTCTTGAAGGCACGGTCGCTTCCGTTCCACCGCAAGGCGGACGTAAGCATCCTCATCAAGAATTCATCCAGATCGACACGACGAACATCCTGTTCATCTGCGGCGGTGCGTTCGACGGTCTGGAACAGATCATCAAGCGTCGCATCGGCAAGAAAGTCATCGGCTTCAGCTCCGCCCTCGAAGGGCAGAAGGATATGAAGCCTGGCGAATACTTGTCGCTGGCCCAACCGGAGGATCTGCTCAAATTCGGGCTCATTCCGGAATTCGTCGGTCGTCTTCCGGTCATCTCCACGCTGGAGCCGCTTGACGAGGCTGCGCTCGTGCGCATCCTGTCCGAGCCGAAGAACGCGCTGGTTAAGCAATACCAGAAGCTGCTCGAGATGGACAACGTCAAGCTCGAGTTCGACGGCGGAGCGCTTGAAGCGATCGCTCGCGAAGCGATCAAGCGGAACACCGGCGCGCGCGGACTTCGCGCCATTATCGAAGGCGTCATGCTTGACGTCATGTACGAAGTGCCTTCGCGTGACGACGTCGTCAATTGCCTCGTGACCGAGAAGGTCATTAAGGATAAGCTGGCGCCGGAGCTTACGACCAAGAAAGGCAAGAAAAAAGAAGAGAGCGCGTAACGCAAACCTTCATGGGAGCAGGACGAAAGCCGGATCGGTTATCGACTACTCGGCGTTCGCCTTAATCGCCGGTTCCACCCCGAGTAATCGGGGTGGACTTTGATTTTGACCAGGGGAGAAATCATACATGTACAAACGTACAGACACGGTTGCCGTTCGAGTGGGGAATTTAACGATCGGCGGCAACAATCAAGTGATCCTGCAAAGCATGTGCACGACGAAGACGGCGGACGTTGCCGCCACAGTCGCGGAGATCAAGCGGCTAGAGGAAGCAGGCTGCCAGCTCGTTCGCGTTACGGTTAACAATAAAGAAGCCGCGGAAGCGATCAAGGAGATTAAACGCCAGATCAGCATTCCGCTCGTCGCGGACATCCACTTCGACTACCGTCTCGCTTTGATGGCTATTGAGAACGGCATCGATAAAGTGCGCATTAATCCGGGCAATATCGGCCGCCGCGAGAAGGTTGAAGCGGTCGTCAAAGCGTGCAAGGAGCGGGGCGTGCCGATTCGGATCGGCGTTAACGCGGGGTCGCTCGAGAACCATTTGCTCGAGAAGTACGGTTATCCTACGGCGGACGCCATGGTGGAGAGCGCACTCTTCCATATCGGCATTCTTGAAGAGCTTGATTTTCACGATATCATCGTGTCCCTTAAAGCATCCGACGTGCCGATGGCGATCGAAGCGTACACGAAGGCAGCGGAAGTCATTCGCTATCCGCTCCATCTGGGCATCACGGAAGCGGGTACGCTGTTCTCCGGTACGGTGAAGAGCGCGGCTGGCCTTGGCGTGCTCCTTAACCATGGGATCGGCAACACGATGCGCATCTCGCTGAGCGCGGACCCAGTGGAAGAGATCAAGGTCGCTCGCGAGCTGCTTAAAGTATTCGGGCTCATTACCGACGCTCCTACGCTAATATCTTGTCCGACGTGCGGTAGACTGGATATTGACTTGTTCGCGGTAGCGAACGAGGTAGAGGAATACTTATCGAAGCTGAAGGTGCCTATTAAGGTATCCGTCCTCGGCTGCGCGGTTAACGGGCCGGGAGAAGCGCGCGAAGCGGACATCGGCATTGCGGGAGCACGCGGAGAAGGCATGCTGTTCCGTTACGGCGAGATGATCCGCAAAGTACCGGAAGCCGAGCTCGTCTCCGAATTGAAGAAGGAGATCGACCATATCGTCGCCGTCTACTCGGAAACCGGAGAAATTCCAGGACGCAAACACTAAGAGAGCAATCTCTCGCGCGGGTCGCGCGATCCAAATGGAAGAAAGAAATGCGGGTTGATACTTAGATGGCGAGCAATCAGGAACAGGTTAAGTTTCAGCTCGATCGAACGACAATAGAGCGGCTCTGCACGGAAGCAGTAACGAGGCAAGGCGAAGCGTTGCTGCGAGGAGGCCAGGTCGGTTCTCTTAAGGCTGATGCGGCTTTCGGCGGCGTCACCGCGATCGTGAAATCGAATACGAACAAACGCGAAGAAGTCGAGATCGTCATGGGCGGAGCCCACGAGATCGAGGCTTCTTGCTCATGCGATCCGTATGCGTTGTCCGGCGCATATTGTCCGCATATCGCTGCCGTCCTGCTTGCGATGGTCAAGGATACGTCGGATGACGGTGCCGCGCAATCGATCGCGATTACGGATCGGGATTCGCAGCTGACGAAGCAAGTGATCTATTTGTTCGATCGCGACCTGACTCGCCAGTCCGAATTGCAGCTCGAAGAGGAAGCGATTCCCGAGGAAACTCAAGAGCTGGACGTCGAGTTCGCCTGTCGCGTTATGCAAGGCTTCTCAAGCCGCCCGATGATCGCCGTCACGATGAAAATCGGCGTTTCCCGCCTCTATATCGTTCAGCGGATGAAAGATTTCCTGAACAACGTCGATAATCGCAATCCGATGGTGTTCGCCAAGCATTTCACGTACGATCCGCTCGAGCACGTCTTCAAGCCCGCGGACGAACAGTTCATCCGATTGATGATCGAAGCGATGCGTGCGGAAGAAATTTATAAAGACTTGTTCCATTCGTTCTCCTCCTACTCGCATCGGGAGGAACGGATCTTAATGATCCCTCCCGCGATCTGGGAGCAGATGCTGCCTCTCGTAGAACAAGTAAAGCTGACCTATGAGGATAAAATGGGCAACGGCGGGCGGATGAAGGTCATGAAAGGTCCGCTGCCGCTCTATGCTCAGTTGAACAGAGCCGGAGAAGCAGGATACCAGCTGGAATTCGAAGGGCTCAAAAACGCGATTTTCCTCGATAACTACCAAACCGCGGTCGTGAACGGCACTTTATTCGAGGCGTCCGGCGAGCAGCTGAAGCGCATGGCCGAGATTAAGCGGATGTTTCATTACGAGTCTCGGACGAGGCTGCTCATTCAACGGGAACAGCTGGAGCCTTTTCTCGAACGTGTCGTTCGGGGGTTGAAGCCGATCATGGACGTGCGCATCTCGCCGCAGATCGCCGACCGGATCGTGAATCCGCCGCTGCAGGCGAAGATGCATATCGATTTCGAGGACAATAAGCTGCAAGCCAGTCTCGAGTACGTGTATGACGACATTATCATTCGTCCTCTGCCGCAGCTTCCTTCGCAAATGAACAATCCCGAAGTCATCCTCATGCGGGACATTGAACGCGAGCACCGGATCATGTCGCTGATCGAACGCGCCGCGTTCAAGTTCAACGGCAGACAAGTGTACTTGGATCAAGAGGACGACATCTACGACTTCCTGTTCGTGCTGCTTCCGCTGCTCGCTAACGACGTCGAGATCTACTCGACCGAGGCAGTCAGAGACATCATGCGGACGGAAGAATATCGGCCTAAAGCCCGATTGGACGTTGACGCGCATACGGAATGGCTGGAAGTCTCGTTCGATATGGAAGGCATGGACACGGAAGAGATCCAGAGACTGCTGCGTAATCTGGTTGAGAAGAAGAAGTATTATCGAACATCGACCGGGGCGTTCATGTCGTTGGAGCAAGACAGCTTCAAAGAGATCCATCGCTTATTCGACGAGCTTGACCTCGCGAGGCCGGAGATGACCGGCAATCGTCTTCGGATGCCTGCCGTTCGCAGCTTTCAGCTGATGGACCGGTTCGGCGCGACCCCGGGAGTACAGCTCGGCAGGTCGCTCCGCAAGCTATGGGACAATCTTCGCAATCCGGACAATTTGGATTTCGAAGTGCCGCAAGAGCTCGATCCCGTGCTACGCGACTATCAGAAATACGGCTACCAATGGCTTAAGACGCTGTCTTACTATGGTCTAGGCGGCATTCTGGCGGACGATATGGGGTTGGGGAAGACGATTCAGAGCATCGCCTATATCGTGTCGGAGCTGCAAGTCCCTTCAGCGGGTGACGAGGATGGTGCCGACCGGAAGCCGGTTCTCATCGTCTCGCCCGCGTCGTTGATCTACAACTGGGAGCGCGAGTTCAAGAAATTCGCCCCAAGCATCCGGACGGTCGTCGCGGCGGGCGATCGGCAAGAGCGGGCCGAGATGATGGAAGACTTGTCTTCTGCCGACGTCTGGATAACGTCTTATCCGCTGCTGCGCCGGGATATCGAATGGTACGAGAAGCAGCGGTTCCGGGCGATGTTCCTGGACGAAGCGCAAGCGATCAAGAATCACGCTTCGCTGACGGCCCATGCGGTACGCCGTCTTCAAGCCTCCCAGCGTTTCGCCTTAACGGGTACGCCGATCGAGAACTCTCTTGATGAGCTTTGGTCGATCTTCGACGTTATTTTCCCCGGGTTGTTCGGAGGAAGGAAGGCGTTCTCGGATCTCCCCCGGGACAAAATCGCCAGAATCATCAAGCCGTTCATTCTTCGCAGGCTGAAGAAAGAAGTTCTGAAGGAGCTGCCGGATAAGATCGAGAGCGTGCAGCCTTCGGAGCTGTCTCTCGAGCAGAAACAGCTGTATCTCGCTTATCTCGAAAGGCTGCAGAGCGACATCGCGAAGGATCTTGCGAACGGCGGTTTTCAGAAAAGCCGGATGAAGATCCTGGCGGGTTTAACCCGACTCAGACAGCTGTGCTGTCACCCTGCATTGTTCATCGAAGGGTACGAGGGGACGTCCGGCAAGCTGGAGCAGCTGATGGAGATCGTCGAGGAGTGCCAGAGCGGGCGCAAGCGCATGCTGATTTTCTCGCAGTTCACTTCGATGCTCGACATCATCCGATCACAGCTGAACGAGAGAGAGCTGTCGTACTTCTACCTGGACGGATCAACGCCGGCTCAGCAGCGCATCGAGATGTGCCAGCAGTTCAACGAAGGGTCGAAGGACATTTTCCTCATCTCGCTCAAGGCTGGCGGAACCGGCTTGAACTTGACCGGCGCGGATACGGTCGTGCTGTTCGATCTGTGGTGGAATCCGGCGGTCGAGCAGCAGGCGGCGGACCGGGCGCACCGGATCGGGCAGAAGAACGTCGTGCAAGTGATCAAGCTTGTGGCGCAAGGCACGATCGAGGAGAAAATGCTGGAGCTGCAGCAGCGGAAGAAGGATCTGATCGACGAAGTCATCCAGTCGGGCGACGCGACGATATCGTCTCTGACGGAGGAAGATATCCGCGAGTTGTTGGAGATTTAGTGAATGTTTGTGATACCGGTTGTTGGTTCGATTTTTGAGCCTGCAGCCGTCTTTTTTTTTAGATAAACTTTAAAATTTACGTCAAAATCTAACAAATGAATACATTTACAAAAAAATGTAAGAAAACTATGATGAGAGAGAACTGGATTAAGTTGGTGGCGATAGGGGGATAAAATATCGAATCGCAACTCTCAAGAAGTTACCTAATACAATTGAGTCGTGATGGAGTTTGAATGGAAATTATTTACGGACTGTTTTTGAAATGATTTTAAAAAAAACTATTGAAGGAGGCACTTTAGTTGAGAAAAAAATCATTCAAGGTGATTTTAGTAAGTTTTCTCCTGTTATTAATTTCAACTAGTTATGTATTTGCAGACTACAGTTCTGTCCATGTTTATTTAGGCACTATTAGAACAAGCGGCAACGATCTTGAATACTATAAAGACTCCTCCATAGCATCATACGGATATACAAGTCATGTTGATAATGCTGTATCACAATGGTCGTCTGCTTCTGGGGGAGTAGATATTACTTCAACTAATGATGAAGATTGTGAATGTATTGCGGTTTATGCTGGCAGATATATACTAGGTTCCGGAACTTATGCAAGTACTGGATATTATGATAATGGATTTTTCGGTTGGAATCATCTAGATGCTGACGATGTTCATGAAGGCGATAATTTTGATCGCGCTCGAATTAGAATAGATGATGGAAATATGGACGATGCTGGCTTTACTGCACCTAACGCAAATAAAACTATTGGGCATGAATTCGGACATGCTCTTGGACTAGGTCATTTCGAGGATTCCCCGTCACATTCAGGCGATCATTGGATGAAATCCGGACAAATATCATTAAGTGCTCCTACATCAACAGATAAAGATCATCTTAAGAATAAATGGGGGAATTAATCATGTTGCAAACTTCAAAAAAAGGGACGGCCATTAGTTTATTGCTATTGTTTATTATTATGTCATTGGTAACAATGTATTTAATATTTGATTCCAAAGTGTATACAGTTACAAATTCTGCGGACTATGCTGTGTATGACGATATTGACTCTCTATCAAGAAGTGTTGATCTAGTAGTCATTGCTGAGACAGGTAAAGATAAGGTGAATAAAGTATTTGGTGAAGGAATTGACGCAAGTGGATATACACTTCGAAATATTAAGATATTAAAAGTTTTAATTAATAATACAAATGACGACTTTACAAATAAAGACAGTATTGAAATTAGTGAGCCATATTACATTGTTGATAGAGGTGTTTTACCGGGAAAAGATAAGGTTTTAATGGAAAATTACACGGAATTACAAGACAACTCAAAATATGTAATGTATCTAAAATGGTATAAAGGAAGCGACTCGTATGCTATTCACGCATTAGCTCAAGGTAAATACAATATTGATGGTTCGGATATAGATGAAGATAAGAAGATAAAAAATTCCCATGTAGAGCTACTGAAAGAAAGTGTCCTAAAAAAGTATAATTCTGAAATTTCCAAATATAGAGACATTAAGTGATTTATTATTGACGAGCGTTTAATGTTCGGTTGTTGGATTTAGAAGATGGAGCGGTTATTCCTTCCGGTATTCGGGCAATACTACCAAGTATAGCCCGAAGGCCGGATTTTTTTTGTTGCCATTCAAAGGCATAAGATTAGCGCGATTGGGGAGGACAGGTTTACATGACTTTAAGCTCGATCCTGATGCTCGTTCAAGTTTTTTTCGCCGTCGTAATCGGCATTTATTTTTGGAATTTGCTGCGCAACCAGAAGAGCAATCGCAGCGCGGTCGATCGCGAATCGCGCAAGGAGATGGATAAGCTTCGCAAGCTTCGATCGATCTCCCTGACGAAGCCGCTTGCCGAGAAGACGAGACCGGTATCGATCGCGGACATCGTCGGCCAGAAGGAAGGGCTTCGCGCTCTGAAGGCGGCTCTATGCAGCAACAATCCGCAGCACGTCCTCGTCTACGGCCCTCCCGGAGTCGGCAAGACCGCTGCCGCCAGGGTTATATTAGAGGAAGCGAAGAAGAACAAGCTGTCCCCCTTCCGGTCCGAAGCGAAGTTCACCGAGATCGACGCGACGACGGCTCGCTTCGACGAACGCGGAATTGCCGACCCGCTGATCGGTTCCGTTCACGATCCGATCTACCAAGGCGCGGGGGCGATGGGAGTCGCCGGCATTCCGCAGCCGAAGCCTGGCGCGGTAACGAAGGCGCACGGCGGCATTCTGTTCATCGACGAGATCGGCGAGCTTCATCCGATTCAACTGAACAAACTGCTCAAGGTGCTGGAGGACCGCAAAGTGTACTTGGAGAGCGCTTATTACCATGCCGAAGACACGAATATCCCGATGTACATCCACGATATATTCCAGAACGGGCTGCCTGCCGACTTCAGGCTGGTCGGAGCAACGACAAGGTCTCCCGGAGAGCTGCCGCCGGCTCTGCGAAGCCGCTGCATGGAAGTGTTCTTCCGGCCATTGCTGCCGGACGAGATCGGACAAATCGCGGAGAACGCCATCCAGAAAATCGGCTTCACGCCTCGCGAAGAGACGATCGAGGTCGTCAAAAGGTATGCCACGAACGGCCGGGAAGCGGTCAATATTATCCAGCTGGCCGCCGGCTTGGCGTTGTCGGAGAACAGAGACGAGCTTAACGCATCGGATATCGAATGGGTCGTCAACAGCAGCCAGCTGCCGCCGCGTCCGGAGCGTAAAGTGCCGGCGAAGCCGCAAATCGGCTTGGTCAACGGTTTAGCGGTGTACGGACCAAGCATGGGGGCGCTGCTCGAGATCGAAGTAACGGCGATTCCGGCGCATTCTGGACGCGGGCAATATACGATTACCGGCGTCGTGGAGGAAGAAGAGCTCGGCGGCGGACAACGTACTTTGCGTCGCAAGAGCATGGCGAAGGGCTCGCTCGACAACGTGCTGACGATTCTGCGGCGCAACGGCTTCCAGCCGGAGAACTTCGACCTGCATATCAACTTTCCGGGCGGCACGCCCGTGGACGGTCCGTCCGCGGGGGTCGCGATGGCGGTGGCGATCGCTTCGGCGCTCCTTCGCCAGCCCGTCGACAACAAGCTGGCGATGACCGGCGAGGTCAGCATTCACGGCGGCGTAAAGCCGGTCGGCGGCGTCATCGCGAAGGTCGAAGCCGCTTTGCAGGCGGGAGCGGAGACGGTGCTTATTCCGAAGGAGAACTGGCAGGCGATCTTCGAGGGGCTGGAGGGCGTCAAAGTCATCCCCGTCGACCGGATCGAGGAAGTGTTCCGGCACGTGTTCGGCGAGCATATGATCCAAGCGGACGCCGAGTGGCAGATCGCCGAGCATCCGGTCGCCGCGGACGCTTTCGCTGCGGCACCGGCCGGGTCCGTGCTGCATGCGGGAGCGAAGTTTACGGAGAACGATAAAGGGTAAATTAAGGGCGGAAGTCCGGAGTTGATCAACTCCTGCTCCGCCTTTTTGTGTTGTTCTTGACTTTTCGCTCCCGCCGTATTGTTGATCGACCGGGATTGTATGAAAAATCGTACATGGCGGCGGGGATAGAGGGCGGTAGAAGTGGTTGTGTGAAATATCGTACAAATGTGCATAGGGGGTCGTTCGCCGCCGAAACTTTGTGTGAAGTATCGTACAAGGGGGCGTATCACTCTTTCGTTGCCGGGAGTTGTACGAAATATCGTACAAGAGGGAGGGAGGGAGGAGCGTTACCACACAACACTAAATCGCAGGAGTTTCGCCGGAGCACCGGAGTAACGTTACCACACAACACTAAATCGCAGGAGTTTCGCCGGAGCACCGGAGTAACGTTACCACACAACACTAAATTGCAGGAGTCTCGCCGGAGCCCCGGAGTAACGTTGCCATACAACACTAAATTGCAGGAGTTTCGCCGGAGCACTGGATTAACGTTGCCACACAATGCTACATCGCAGAAGTATTAGTATTTCCTGAGCTAAGGGGATACCCTGAGTTCGATGTAGGGTCACCAAGCCCCAGATAAAGGTAGTACCGCTGACGCGCTTTCCACTTACTGGGTGTTCATTTTTGCGGCGAGCGAATACATTTGGTACAATGACGAAAGATTTAACTAGCTCCAGATCCTTCGAGGAGGTGCCCAATCATGGGAACCGGCAAACAGAAAAGCCGCTCCATTCCACTGTTGCCCTTGCGCGGGCTGCTCGTCTATCCAAGCATGGTGCTGCATCTGGACGTAGGCCGCGAGAAGTCGGTCAAAGCGCTGGAGCAATGCATGATCGACGACCACATGATCCTGCTCTGCTCCCAGTCGGAGGTTAATATCGAAGAGCCTACTCAGGAGGATATTTACCGCGTAGGTACGATCGCCAAAGTAAGGCAAATGCTCAAGCTGCCGAACGGCACGATCCGCGTTCTCGTCGAGGGCGTAAGCCGGGCCGAAATCGAACAATACTTGCCGAACGACAATTTTTACGAGGTGCTTACGCACGAGCTTCATGAGGGACAGACGAACGATTCCGAGCTGGATGCTCTCATGCGCGCCGTACTAAGTCAATTCGAACATTATATCAATCTGTCCAAGAAGGTTACGCCGGAGACGCTGGCCGCCGTATCGGATATCGATCAGCCGGGACGTCTGGCGGACGTCATCACGAGCCACCTATCGCTCAAAATCAAGGACAAGCAAGAAATTCTCGAAACCGTCGAGGTTCGTCCGCGGCTTGAGAAGCTGCTCGACTTCTTGAACAACGAGCGCGAGGTGCTCGAGCTCGAACGGAAGATTAGCCAGCGCGTTAAGAAGCAGATGGAGAAGACTCAGAAGGAGTACTACCTTCGCGAGCAAATGAAGGCGATCCAGAAGGAACTCGGAGAGAAGGAAGGCCGCGCCGGCGAAGCGGAAGAGCTGCGCAATCAATTGGCCGAAGCCCAGCTGCCCGAGAAGATCGCCGCGAAAGTCGAGAAGGAAATCGACCGTCTGGAGAAAATGCCGGCGGCATCCGCGGAAGGCGCGGTCATTCGCACGTACGTGGAGTGGCTGCTCGCGCTCCCGTGGACGAAGATGACCGAGGACGATCTCGATCTGGCCAAAGCCGAGGAGATTCTCGAAGCGGAGCACTTCGGACTCGAGAAGCCGAAGGAACGCGTCCTCGAATATTTGGCGGTACAGAAGCTCGTCAAGAAGCTGAAGGGGCCGATCCTATGCCTCGTAGGGCCGCCGGGCGTCGGCAAGACGTCGCTGGCGCGCTCCATCGCCAAATCGCTTGGACGCGAGTTCGTGCGGATCTCGCTCGGCGGCGTGCGCGACGAAGCTGAAATCCGCGGCCATCGCCGGACGTACGTCGGAGCGATGCCTGGACGCATCATACAAGGGATGCGTACCGCGGGCTCGGCGAATCCCGTGTTCCTGCTCGACGAGATCGACAAGATGGCGATGGACTTCCGGGGCGACCCTTCCTCGGCGCTGCTCGAGGTGCTCGATCCGGAGCAGAACGCCACGTTCAGCGATCACTACATCGAGCTGCCGTACGACTTGTCCAACGTCATGTTCGTGACGACGGCGAACGTCGTGCACAACATCCCTAGGCCGCTGCTCGACCGGATGGAGCTGCTGTACATTCCAGGATACACCGAGCTGGAGAAGCAGCAGATCGCCGAGCGCCACCTGCTGCCGAAGCAGAAGCGGGATCACGGCTTAGAACCGGAACAGCTCGTACTCGAAGAGGACGCGTTGCTTGCGCTCATCCGCGAATATACGCGCGAGTCAGGCGTCCGTAATATGGAACAGCAGCTGGCCGCGATCTGCCGCAAAGCGGCCAAAGCGATCGTCTCGAATCCGGAGGCCGCGCCGTACGTCGTAGACCTTGCGAAGCTGAAGGAGCTGCTCGGGCCTTCCAAGTTCCGCTACGGCATGGCCGAGCAGGAGGACCAGATCGGCGCCGTAACGGGGCTCGCATGGACCGAGGTCGGCGGGGACACGCTCGTCATCGAGGTTACCGTCATGCCGGGCACCGGCAAGCTGACGCTGACGGGTAAGCTGGGCGACGTTATGAAAGAGTCGGCCCAAGCCGCGTTCAGCTATACGCGCAGCCGCGTGAAGGAGCTGGCGATCGATCCTCAGTTCCACGAGAAGAACGATATTCATATTCACATTCCGGAAGGCGCCATTCCGAAGGACGGTCCTTCCGCGGGCATTACGATGGCGACCGCCCTCATCTCCGCGCTCACGAACCGCGCCGTGTCCCGCATGGTCGCGATGACCGGCGAGATCACGCTGAGAGGCCGCGTGCTGCCGATCGGCGGACTGAAGGAGAAGTCGCTCGCAGCGCATCGCGCCGGCATCAAGAAGGTGCTCATACCGAAGGACAACGAGCGCGATCTGCGCGATGTCCCCGAAAGCGTGCGCGCCGACTTGACGTTCGTACCGGTATCGCACATGGACGAAGTACTCCGCCATGCGTTGTCCGATGCGTTCGGCAAGTTCGCGTTCGCGGCGAATGAAGGCGATGATAGCCTGCAAAGCGAACCGTTCGCGCAAGCGAACGACGAGCCGGAGGATACGCCGCCGTTAGGCACACATTGATGGGAGAAGTCAGTCACGATGAAAATCAACCAAAGCGAGTTTATCATTAGCGCGGTCGGCCCTGATCAATATCCGGTGGACGGTTTGCCGGAGATTGCCTTGGCCGGCCGCTCCAACGTGGGCAAATCATCCCTGATTAACAAAATGCTGCTCAGGCGCAATCTGGCGCGAACGAGCGCGCAGCCGGGGAAGACGCAGACGCTGAATTACTACAAGGTGACCAGCGAAGCCGGCGTGCTTTACTATGTCGATTTTCCGGGTTACGGGTATGCAAGAGTGTCTAAGTCGGAGCGCGCGGCATGGGGCAAAATGATCGAACGGTACTTGAAGGAGCGGGAGCCGCTGAAGCTTGTGCTTCAGCTCGTCGATTTCCGCCACCCGCCTTCCGCGGAGGATCAGAACATGTTCGCGTGGCTGTCCCATTACGGGCTTCCCATGTGCATCGTCGCCACCAAAACCGATAAGGTATCTCGTTCCCAATGGCCGAAGCATTCGAAGATGATCCGTCAGACGCTCGGCATGCCGGGGCACGTTCCGCTCGTCCTCTTTTCCTCCGAAACGGGTCAAGGAAGAGATGATTTATGGAGCATTATCGCGCAATCGGCAGATATGACGATGAAATCCCCCTCTGAACCCCCTAAACTCGGGCAGGAAACAGAGGATAACGGTTAAAATCTTAGCTGGATCGCGTTAGGAATCGTTTTTTGAGCGTTTTTTACGGAAAAATCAAGACTGGACGGCAAGAAACAAGGTTGTGATTCCGGTATAATGGGAGTAAGCAAGTCGGTTTCACAATTTGCAACACAATGGAATTGAGGAGATTTTATGGCTCAACGGGTAGCCACGGAGTATGTGAACGCCAGCTTTACACTTCCGGAATCCGAAATGCCGCGATTGATCTCTCTATGCCAGCTCCAACAGCTGAAGATGCAAGTTTTCGTGTTGGATAACGGCAATCAGGAGGTCGTGTTAGGAGACGACGCAGGCGGTGAAACGATCCGCTTGACGTTCGAGAGAATGAATGGTCAGTACCGTTGCGTGCTTACTTGCCGCGTCGTTCAACCGAATTTGAACAACGCTTTGCGCAAGCTCGTATCGTCCTTCAAAGGAGATGCGGTCGTTAATCGGATTTATCCTGGATTTACGATGGTTTATCATTATATACGCGGAGCCGTCGTGCGAATCGTGGAATGCAGCGGCAATAACGTGCGCACGGTGTTCGAGCACCGGGACACGGTAGGGGCGCTGGAAGCCCAGTTCAAGCTGATCTCGGTCGAAGGCGAGATCGAGAGATTGCGCGGAGCGGTCAACGAGCTGCTCGACATTCGCAATCAGACGCAGGACGCCCGCCAGATCGCCGACATCGACGAGAAGCTTAAATACCACAGCCGCATGCTGTTCGCGCTTGAAGCTTAAATTTACCGCCCTAAGGAGCCGTCGCTACGGCTCTTTTTCTTGTTGTGCGGAAGCTCGTGCTTTCGTCAAATAGGCGTTTCGGGCAAACCCCCGATTTTCCTAAGCTGGGCGCGGTGTGGCGGGGGGTAAATACGTACAAAAAAAAGTATTGCAATTCATGCGGATAGATGGTATTTTTAGTTTCGTTGACAACACAATAGGAACCAGGATTCACTCTCAAAGGAATACAGACAGATTCCCTCCAAGTGAATGACGTAGGTCCTAGCGGATGAAAAGTTTCACACATTTTATTCCTAGGAAGGGGGAACCGAAAGATGGAATATTCAACTTTCGGAAGACACGTTGCGGTAGACACATGGGGAGGAAACGTTGATCTGTTGAACAGCGCGGAGCTGCTTCAATCCCACATGGTAGAAGCCGCTGAAGCGTGCGGCGCAACCGTTCTCTCGGTTCAAGCCAAACAATTTGAGCCGCAAGGCGCTACGGTGCTCGTACTGCTGTCCGAGAGCCATCTGTCCATTCACACGTATCCTGAGAGAGGCTTCGCCGCGATCGACTGCTATACGTGCGGCGAGACGGTAGATCCGCAGCTTGCGATCGATTATTTGATTAACGTAATCAAGCCGGAGAAGACGTATGCGAAGAAGTTGGTCCGCGGTCTTGGCGAGATGCAAGTCGAAGAGCCGAAGATCAAGCAGGCTGAGCTCGTCTAATAACGATATCTATTATCGCCACGGGGCATCTGCCCTGTGGTTTTTTGTTCGCGGTACGCTCACCGGATTCCTGACCCGGGAATAGATTGAACCCAGCAGGCCGACACTAGTAAGAACGGCTTAGAACGTGCTGCGGGGTTATTCGAAAAGTGTTCAAATTTGGCGACTGAGCGGTCGTCCAATTGTGCTATAATGAAAATTGATTTGGCAGGTATCGAAAATGCTCCTTAGGAAGGCAGGTGAATGCCCATGCATCTAATCGTCGTCGGTCTGAACTATCGTACCGCACCCGTTGAAATTCGCGAGAAATTCGCGCTGTCCGAATCCGATCTGCCGAAGGCGCTCCAAGCGCTCAAAGCGACGACGGGCATTCTCGAGGGCGTTATCGTCGCAACCTGCAACCGAACGGAGATTTACGCGGTCGTAGACCGCCTCCAGCTGTGCGGGCATTATATCCGCTCGTTCATGGAGCAGTGGTTCTCCGTGCCGCGCCAGCAGTTCAATTCCCACTTGTATATGTACGAGGACGATCGTGCGGTCGAGCATCTGTTCCGCGTCACATGCGGTCTGGATTCGATGGTGATCGGAGAGACGCAAATTCTAGGCCAAGTGCGGGACGCGTTCCTGCTGGCTCAAGAAGAGCAGGCGACGGGTACGCTGTTCAACCGCTTGTTCAAGCAGGCGATTACGCTGGCGAAGCGAGCGCACTCCGATACGTCGATCGGCGAGAACGCCGTATCCGTTAGCTACGCAGCAGTCGAGCTGGGCAAGCGCATCTTCGGACGCTTCGACGATAAGACGGTTATGATCGTCGGCGCAGGCAAGATGAGCGAGCTGACCGCGCAGCACCTGCACGCGAACGGAGCTAGAGAAGTGCTCGTCGTCAATCGGACGCTCGAGAACGCGCGCGAGCTCGCTACGAAGTTCCAAGGCAAGGCGCTGACGCTCGACGAGGCGATGAACCGGCTCAAGGATGCCGACATCGTCATCAGCAGTACCGGCGCGCAGCGGTTCGTTCTGACCCGCGAGCAAGTCGAGACCGCCATGGCGAGCCGCAAGAAGAAGCCGCTGTTCCTGATCGATATCGCCGTGCCGCGGGATATCGA
>Ga0065721_10049581_pt1 | contig 31179 bp, 27 predicted proteins | sample Mesricmetagenome_FD_59108 | JGI IMG/M metagenome (GOLD analysis project Ga0065721, IMG submission 59108) | Mesophilic microbial community from rice straw/compost enrichment Sample: eDNA_1 v2 (version 2) | ecosystem: Engineered > Solid waste > Grass > Composting > Bioreactor | place: USA: Davis...
TCTTTTTTAAACTCGTCGGCCAGCCAGTCCATGATCACTTTGTCGAAGTCGTCACCACCCAGGTGGGTATCACCATTGGTTGATTTTACTTCAAATACGCCATCACCCAGTTCCAGTACCGAGATATCGAAGGTACCGCCACCCAGGTCAAACACGGCGATCTTCTGGTCGTGCCTGCCCTTGTCGAGGCCATAGGCCAGCGCAGCGGCCGTAGGCTCGTTTACGATACGGCGTACATTCAAACCGGCAATTTCACCGGCTTCCTTGGTAGCCTGGCGCTGTGCGTCGTTAAAATAGGCAGGAACGGTTATAACTGCCTCATTTACTTCCTGGCCCAGGTAATCTTCGGCGGTCTTCTTCATTTTCTGAAGGATCATGGCAGAAATTTCCTGGGGCGTATATAAACGACCGTCTATGTCAATACGTACGGTATTATTGTCACCTTTTGTCACCTTATAGCTCCAGTGACTGATCTCCTCTGTCACCTCGTCGAACCGGCGGCCCATAAAACGTTTCACACTCATAATGGTGTTGTGCGGGTTGGTAATGGCCTGGCGTTTGGCCGGGTCACCCACTTTACGCTCGCCGTTTTTCAGAAATGCCACGACAGACGGGGTTGTACGGCGGCCCTCGTCATTGGCTATTACCACCGGTTCATTACCTTCCATTACTGACACGCAGCTATTGGTGGTACCGAGGTCAATTCCTATTATCTTTCCCATAAATGCTGAATTTAATGTTCGATTATGGTTATCAATGATTATGCCGCGGAGCGGCGGGGTGCAAAATTGGCAGTCCCGGGGCATTCAGGGGAAGGCTCCCGTATAACTACGATACAAATACGTACTTCCACCCTTTTTTAAAACTGCATACCTCTCTATCTTCACGCCCACGACCCCTCCCACTTAAGACCGTTAAAAAACCCGTAAATACACAATTATGGTATTTTCGTTCTGGGGTATTTTTGTCCTTTTGCTGGCCGCCGTCATTACATGTGACAGAAAATTTCATATGTTACGCGACATCAGTAAGGCCAGTACCGTTCCCTACAGCTGGTCGAGGGTTCAGTTGGCCTGGTGGACGGTCATCATCTTATCCGCCTTCACCACCATCCTGTTTCGTACCGGCGCCGCGCCTAACCTGCACAGTTCCACGCTGGCCCTGCTGGGCATCAGTGTAGCCACTACGGCCGCCGCCCGCGTGATCGATCTCGGCGACCAGCAAAACCCGCAGGTATTCCGTCACCAGAATTTAAAATCCACCAACTTCTTCCTCGATATCCTGAGCGACCACAACGGCGTAAGCATTCAACGCTTCCAGGCAGTATTGTTCAACGCGGTATTCGGCATCTGGTTCATAGCAACGGTGCTGGGCAATCTCAACGATCCCAACTTCTGCCTCAGCGCCTTTTCAAAAAGCGATCCCAACCTGGCGCAATGCCTGCTGCACCCGGCTGATTTTTATATGCCGATCATTACCGATAACAACCTGGTGCTGCTTGGACTGAGCTCAGCCACCTATGCGGCATTAAAGATCGCTGAGAACAAAAGCACGGAATCGGAAGCGCTGCCCGAAAAAGTACCCGATGAAGCGCTGAACACACCTGCACAAGGTTGAGGATATTTTGAAATTTAAGCACTATGACCATCACTCCTGTTTCAACAAGCAATTTCACACAGGGCCGCCGGTCCTATCGCCCCGAGGCCATCGTAATACATATTATGGAGGGTACCCTGGCAGGAACAGACAGCTGGTTCAAAAATCCCCTCTCGCAGGTATCGGCCCATTACGGGATTGGGAAGAATGGCGAAGTGCACCAGTATGTACAGGAAACCGATACCGCCTGGCATGCCGGCCGCGTACATTCCCCCACCTGGTCACTGATCAAAAAATCGGCCGATGGCATGTATATCAATCCCAACTACTACACGATAGGCATTGAACACGAAGGCAGCGACAACAGCGACTGGCCCGATGCCATGTACAGCGCCAGCGCCAAACTGGTGCGCGACATCTGCCAGCGCTGGAGCATTCCCGCCGACCGCCTGCACATCATCGGTCATCATGAAATTTACTCGTTGAAAACCTGCCCTGGCTTTAAGGTAGATCTGAACAAATTGATTGCCCTCAGTACCAACAGCGTGCCCATTGTAAACGGACAAACACAGATCAGCAAAACTGAAAAGTTTGGTAAAGTAACCACACTTACGCGGCTGAACATGCGCAGCGGCCCCAGCCAGGTATATAAGATCACCAATATGGTGAATGCCGGTATACAATTGGCCTATGATGGATTTACCATGCAGGGTGAAACGGTGAACGGGAATGGGAAATGGTATTATACCAACGAGGGCAACTGGTTCTGGAGCGGTGGCGTACGATAAGTTGTAAACAATTAAACCATTTAACCCATGTCAATTGCTTCCACAAAGGGCAAAGGTTGGCTGCACGACCTGCCCGACTACCGCGATTTTACACCCAACACCGACGAACTCACTCCCAAACAGGCCAAACTGGGCGACGGTGAAACCGTGAACGAAATTTTATCACGCGTCAACAACGGCGCACCCAAAAGCGCCAAAGCCCGCGAAGCCGCCAAAGAAAAAAAGGCCGATCTGCGCGCCTGGTGCTCGCCCATCGAAGACCAGGGCATGATCGGCTCCTGTACGGCCCATGCCGGCGTTGGACTGTACGAATATTTCGAACGCCGCGCCTTTGGCCGTTATATCGATGCCTCGCGCCTCTTCCTGTACAAGGCCACCCGCAACCTGCTGGGCTGGACGGGCGACGACGGCGCCTACCTGCGTACTACCATGGCCGCTATGGCCCTCTTTGGCGTTCCGCCCGAAAAGTACTGGCCTTATAACGAAAACGATTTTAACGAAGAGCCATCCGCCTTCCTGTACAGCTATGCCCAAAACTACCAGGCGCTGTTGTATTACCGTCTCGATAGCGTGGGTACCACCAAACCGAATTTATTGGAAAAAGTAAAAGATCATTTGCGTAATGGCTTACCTTTAATATTCGGGTTCACCTGTTATTCATCGTTAGACCTTGCCGACGACGGCAAGATCCCCTTCCCTGATAAAAATGAGAATGTGATTGGCGGGCATGCCGTGATGGCCGTTGGGTTCGATGACGATAAAAAGATCGTGAACCCGGGTAATAAAAAGATATCTACCCAGGGCGCCATCCTCATCCGCAACTCCTGGGGTGAAGCCTGGGGCGAAAAAGGATATGGCTGGCTGCCTTATGAATATGTGCTGAGGGGTATCGCCAGCGACTGGTGGAGTATGACAAAGGCGGAATGGGTGGATAGTAAGCAGTTTGGGTTGGGGAAAGGTTAGGCAGAAGGCAGAAGGCAAAAGTTGGTTGCTGAATTACCTTATGCTTTATGCCTTGTGCCTTATGCCTTCAAAAACAACAACCATGCACATAAAACGCCCGTTACACCTCTTCCTGCTCCTCCTCCTCTGGCTGAGCAGTTGTAAAACCATCTCGGTATTCGATCAGTACGCCTACGCACAGGCCACAGCGCTGAAGGTAGACGCCATGAACCTGATGGACAAAGCCACCAGCACCTACACCTCGCAACAGGCCGAGGTGGATGCCGTGCTCACCCGGCTCGAAAAAGTATACGAGTACGAACTGCACCGGCCCAAGAACGGCATCACGGTAAAGATGTGGGAGCTGCTCAAAAACCCCGATCGCAATTTGTTCGGCGGTTTTATCAAACGTTGGAAAGACCAATCCCAGCTCAGCGCCGCCTTTATTGGCGAAGCCAAGGTGCAGGTGGCGCAGGCCTTCGATATGATCGTAGAGCTGGAAAGCGAAAAGATCAAAGAAAACAATCCACAGGTAACCAATTTTATCAACGCCAATCAATAACCATATGCCTGATTTCGACGACCTGTTCAAAGAACTGAAAGCAGGGGTGATTTTCCTGGCGGAAAGCACCCTCAAGAATTATGTATCCAAGGCCAAACAGGATGGCCAGAAGATGCTGAACGATATGAAGGAAAAGCTGAAACGCTGGACGTCATTGCTGATTGAAAAAAAGCTCACCACCGAAGATTTTGAGTGGCTGGTGAACAGCCAGAAAGACCTGATACAAATGGCGGCGCTGAAACAGGCCGGGCTGGCGGCCATTCGGATAGATCAGTTTAAGGCGAGTTTGTTGAATATGGTGGTGGATACGGTGTTTAGTTTTGTGAAGATTTGAACGAACCAATATGCCGCCCCTAACGGGGCGGATTGCTTTGGCTTTGCCGAAAGCTACCGACCGGGCGCCCCTAGCGGGGCGCGCTATACATTCGAAATGCTTCTACCGACCGGGCGCCCCTAACGGGGCGCGCTATACATTCGAAATGCTTCTACCAATATGCCGCCCCTAACGGGGCGGATTGCTTTGGCTCTGCCGAAAGCTACCAACCGGGCGCCCCTAATGGGGCGCTACGCATTCGAAATGCTTCTACCAACCTGGCGCCCCGATGGGGCAAAGACACTGCCAATAAAAAATGCCCCGTTAGGGGCATAATATTGGTAGAATGATATGGCACATGCCTTCCGCCCCTTTAGGGGCGGGATATGCATTCACGCCTGCTGCTCCTGCACCTTGAACGTAAAATATTTTTGCGTAACAAAACTGAACGAAACAACAATCACCGTGGTGAGCAATTTCGACACCTCCGGTATGATATGCAACTGCTCCACAAACAATTTCAAAAAAATATAATTAAGCAAAATACAAATCACCACCAGCACAAAATACCGGAACAACTGCACCCGCCCGCGCAGGGTACTTCCCGTAAACACAAAGGTGCGGTTCAAATAAAACCCCAACGGAAAACTAATACAAAACGCCACCATAAAAGCGGCAATATGCGGACCCACCGCCACCAGCGGCGTATGCACCACCTTTCCCTTAAACAGGTACCGGTAGCTGGCTATATAGATCAAAATGTCCAGCAGGGTATTGCCGCCCCCGCAGGCAGCGTAACGATACGCCTGCAAAGGCATCAATCCTTTAAACAAAGGGTAAAAAAAATCCAGGAAGGCAATGATCCGGTTCTTCAAATTTCTTTTTTTAAGCGGCACAAAGGTAAAAGAATATGACCTAAATAGCCATCCGTTTATCCATCCGGCGCAAAACCGCATCCCCTAACTGGGTATTTTAGACGCATCTTATATCCGATTGATTTATAATTAGTTTGATCTGAATCAATAATATGTAACAACTGTTTGTTTTCACCTAAAAATGTACAAATTTGAACTCGGTTTAACCCCTAGACTGAGAAAAAAGGCTGCTCTCTTCAAATAGAGTGGCTTTTTTGTTGATAGCCTGCTCACGCCATTGCATTATTTTTGCAGCCTTAAAAAACATGCATGGCACTCGTTCCGGAAATACAATCGGCAGTCAGTTTACAGATCAAGGCATTATATCAATTGGATATTGCTCCCTCCGCTATTCTTGTGAATGAAACAAAACCCGAATTTGAAGGCGACTACACGGTGGTATTGTTTGCGCTGGTTAAACAGTTGAAAAAACAACCCGAAGCCCTCGGCAACGAACTGGGCCAGGAACTGGTTTCAAAGGCCGGTCAACTGTTCTCGAAGTTCAATGTGATCAAAGGATTTCTGAACCTCAGCATCACCGACTCGTATTGGATCTCCTTCCTGCAAACAAATTACAACGAACCCGCTTACGGCCATCAACCCCGCAACGGGCAGCGTGTAATGATCGAATATTCTTCTCCCAACACCAATAAACCGCTGCACCTGGGCCACCTGCGCAATAATTTCCTGGGCTGGAGCATTGCAGAAATTTTCAAGGCCAACGGATACGATGTGATCAAAACCTGTATCGCCAACGACCGCGGCATACATATTTGCAAAAGCATGATCGCCTGGCAACTGTTTGCCAACGGCGCCACCCCCGAAAGCACCGGCCAGAAAGGCGATCACCTGGTGGGTGATTATTATGTGCGTTTTGGTGCAGAACATAAGAAGCAGGTAGCCGAACTGATGGAAAAAGGTATGTCGAAAGAAGAAGCCGAAAAAGAAGCCCCCATCATGAAAGCGGCCCAGCAAATGCTGGTAGATTGGGAAGCGGGTAAACCCGATGTGGTGGAACTGTGGCGAAAAATGAATGCCTGGGTGTATGCCGGTTTTGATGTCACCTATAAACGTATCGGCAGCGACTTCGATAAAATATATTATGAAAGCGAAACCTACCTGCTGGGTAAACAACTGGTGGAAAAAGGTTTGCAAAGCAAGGTGTTTTACCGCAAAGACGATGGCAGCGTATGGATCGATCTCACCGCCGACGGGCTCGATGAAAAGATCGTACAACGCAGCGATGGCACCGCGGTATACATTACACAGGATATCGGCCTCGCCGTACTCAAACAAACCGAGTTCAATGCCGAACAAAGTGTGTATGTAGTTGGCGACGAACAAAACTATCATTTCAAGGTATTGAAGCTCATCTGCCAGAAGCTGCGGCTGCCTTCGGCCGATGGCATTTATCACCTCTCCTATGGAATGGTGGAATTGCCCACCGGCAGAATGAAAACCCGCGAGGGTACCGTGGTAGATGCAGATGATATCCTGGATGAAATGATCAAAGAGGCCGAACGCAAAACCAGGGAACAGGGAAAAACAGAAGGGTTTAACGAAGAAGAATTAAAAGAGCTGTATGAAACCATCGGTGTAGGCGGTTTGAAATTTTTCCTGGTACGCGTAGATCCTAAAAAACGCATGATCTTTAATCCCGAAGAGTCGATCGACCTGCATGGTTTTACCGCCACCTTTGTGCAGTATGCCTATGCCAGAACGCAGTCTATCCTGCGTAAGGAACAACCCCGGTCGGCTGCCCTTTCTGATACATTGTTACCCATCGAGAAAAAAGTGATCCTCGAACTGGAGAAATTTCCAGCCATTATAAAACAGGCCTGCGAGGAAATGAACCCCTCCGTGATTGCCGGTTATGCATTCAGGGTGGCGCAAACTTTTAATTCCTTCTTATCGGAGGTAAAGGTGTTGACCGCCGAAACCCCCGAAAAGAAAGAACTTCGCCTCGAATTGTCGCAATTGACCGTGCACACCATCAAATCCGCCATGGCGCTGCTTGGTATAAAGGTACCTGAAAGAATGTAATTGTGTAACCAAAAGGTTTCCTATATTTGTAGCCGAACGGTTACAAACAATTCATCATTTCTAAAACAGAATACCATGAAAGCAGAACCTGTTATAGTTGAACGCACGTTGCAGGCGCCCATATCGAAGGTATGGAAGGCCCTCACCGACCCGCGTCAGATAAAAAGCTGGTACTTCGACATCGAATCCTTCAAAGCCGAGCCGGGTTTCGAGTTCGTATTTTATGGAGGGGATAACGAAGTGCAATGGGCACACTATTGCAAAGTGCTGGAAGCGGTAAAAGAGAAAAAGTTATCCTATACCTGGAGCTACGATGAGTTCCCCGGCGCCATCACCACGGTTACCTGGGAGCTGTTTGCCGGCGACAACAATACCACCATCGTTCGTATCACGCATACGGGCCTGGAAAAATTCCCGCAAGACAACAAGAATTTCCGCAGGCAAAGTTTCAACGATGGCTGGACCTATATACTCGGCATCAGTTTGAAAGATTATGTAGAACAGCATTTCATCGAGCACACGCTTAACCTGTCTGCTTCGCCCGAACAGGTATGGAAAACCATCACCGATCATGAAACCATTAAAAAATGGGCGGCGGCATTTCACGAGGGTACCTATGTAGAGAGCGACTGGCAGCCCGGGCATGAAGTGATCTGGCGCGATGGATTGGGCGCCATAGGCGCCAGAGGCGTAGTGGTTACCAATGAACCGAACAAGGCGCTGCGGCTGGCTTATTACGACGATGTGAATACAAAGCCCCCTGCCGAACCTGGTAAATACAATGAGTTTTTTAAAATAGAACAACACAACGGGCAAACACAGTTATTCATCAGCTGTGGACCTTTGGAACAGGAACATTTCAACCTGCATCAATCGAAATGGAGTAAAGCCATCGAATTATTACAGCAAACAGCAGAAGCGCGGTCCTAGAACCGCGCTTTTTTTTATTTATATACCACCGGGGGATTTTCTTTCTTCTTTCAGTTTCTTCAGCGATGGGTCCATTTGAATGGCCCGGTCGCATAATTGCATACCCTTTTCCTTGTCGCCTTTTTTCTGGTAAGCCATACCGATCATATACAGGGCATTGGCATTCTGCTTGTCTTCCTGCAATATCTTATCCCAATGGTTGATGGCCTCTTCGTACTTACCGGTCTGGTAATAGGCCTCCGCCACATTGTACAATACTTCCTGGTCGCTGGGTTTGCGTTGCAACACTTCCTGCAGCAGGGCGATGGCCTTATCGTAATTTTTGATGTTCAAATAAGCGTTCGATAAATTTTCCAGGTAATCGTTGCTGCGTGTATACCCTTTTGCTGCCGCTCTTTCAAACCAGTAAATGGCTTTTTTATCGTCGGGAATAGCGTAGTACACCAGCGCAGCTTCGTACATCCAGTTGGCCTTGCTGCTATCCCGTTCGATGGCCTGTTCGTAACAACCGGCTGCTTTTTTATAATTGCTCATCTCTACCAGGCTGCGGGCCGCTATATAAGGCGTTTCCGCACGGGCAGGATCTTCTTTAAAAGCCATCTCACAATACTTAACCGCCTCGCCATAATTCTCCTGCTCGTACATGCTTTTGGCAATGATAAAAGCGGCCGATTTGCCGATCTTCATCTCCTGCATTTTTTTAGCATAGGTAATGGCGTCGTTCCACTGGCGCGTATTCAAACTCAGCTCGGCCAGTTTTTCGATAGCCTCCGCATTTTTATTATCGGCCTGGTAGGCTTTCTGGTATTTGTCGCGGGCCTCGGCATATCTTCTTTGTTCAACCAGGCTGTTACCCCATTGGTTGAATACCTCGGCGTTGGATGAAGAGAAAGTGCTTGATTTGGCAAATAATTTTTCTGCCTCGCGATAGCGGCGGGCTTCCTGCTCCGCCATGCCCTTTTCGTAGTAGTGTTTAGCACTATCCGGTTGGGCGTAGGTGTACGTGGAAATACTTCCACACACAAGGAAGATCATCAGGTTCTTCATAACGGGATTTTCTTACTTTAAAACTATTGCTGCTAACGGTGGCAGGTGCACATTTATTTCGTACCAGTCACTGTTATTATCCACAGCATTTGTTAATATTTCCGGATTATATACATCGCCCGTTCCATAATATTTTTTCCAATCGCTGTTAAATATTTCCTTCCATGCCGGTTTACCATATGCGTATATCTTCCAGTCGAAACGCGCCACTGGCGTGAGGTTCAGCACAATCAACAGGTCGTTGGCCGGGTCCTTTCCCTTGCGGCGGTAAACGATCACACATTCATCGCGGTGGTTCAGATCTACCCATTCAAATCCATTTATATCGAATTGGCTTTCGTATAATGCTGGTTCCTGGCGTAGTAAAAAATTGAGATCGCGTACGCAATCTTTTAATCCGCGATGCGATTCAAATTGTAACAATCCCCACTGCAATTCGGTTCTGTAATCCCATTCTTTTGTATCGCCAAATTCACCCCCCATGAATAAGAGTTTTCCGCCCGGATGCGTATACATATAGCTGTACAGGGTGCGCAGGTTGGCAAATTTCTGCCATTCATCGCCCGGCATTTTATAGATCATCGGGCTTTTACCATGCACCACTTCGTCGTGGCTCAGCGGCAGCATAAAATTTTCGTCGTAATAATACATCATGCTGAACGAAAATTTATTCTGGTGATGCCGCCTGTGTAAGGGATCCATCTTAAAATAATCCAGGGTATCGTGCATCCAGCCCATCATCCATTTCATACCAAAACCCAGTCCGCCCTGGAAAGTAGGGCGCGATACACCGGGCCAGTCGGTAGCCTCTTCGGCAATCGTTTGTACATCGGGAAAATCGCGGAAGATGGTTTCGTTCATGTCCTTGATAAAATTCATCGCTTCCAGGTTGCCATCGCCGCCGTATTCGTTCGGTTCCCATTGCCCGTGTTTGCGCGAATAATTCAGCTTCAGCATCGAGCTCACGGCATCTACCCGTATGCCGTCTACATGAAATTTATCCAGCCAAAACCGGGCGCTGCTGATCAGGAACGATTTCACTTCCCCTCTGCGGTAATTGAATACATAACTGTTCCAGTCGGGATGAAAACCCTTGCGCATATCGGCGTATTCGTAGGTGTTGGCGCCGTCGAACATAAACAGTCCATGGGTATCGTAGGGAAAATGCGAGGGCACCCAATCCAGTATCACGCCAATGCCGGCTTCGTGAAAGGCATTCACCAGCTCCATAAATCCCTGCGGATCGCCAAAGCGCGATGTAGGTGCAAAATAGCCCGTACCCTGGTAACCCCAGCTGCCATCGAAGGGATGTTCCATAATGGGCATCAGCTCCACATGGGTAAAACCCATTTCCTGTACATAAGGTACCAGCAACTGGCGTATCTGGTCGTAGTTGTTATAACTTTCCTCGTCGTACTTGTTGGGTCGCATCCAACTGGCAAGATGTACTTCGTATACGCTCCAGGGCGCATCGAGTGCATTATGACGGGCGCGTTTTTCCATCCAGGCCTGGTCGCGCCATTGGTATTGCAGGTCCCAGGTAATGGTGGCGGTATGCGGCCGTTTTTCCCAGAAATTACCAAAGGGATCGCCCTTGTCGAGCCGGGCCCCTTTGTATCCATGTATATGGTATTTGTATACTTCTCCTTTGGGTAAATAGGGAATAAAGCCTTCCCAGATGCCTGATTTATCGAGCCGTACAAACAGCGGGTGGCTTTCCGTATTCCAGTCGTTAAAATTACCGATCACCGACACGCGGGTGGCATTGGGCGCCCACACGGCAAAATAATAACCCTGGCGGCCCAGCACTTCCCGTTCGTGCGAACCAAACAGGTTGTACAACTGGTAATGGGTGCCCTGTTGAAAGTTGCGTATATCTTCTTCCGTAAACAATGAATAGTTCCAAACCGGCCGGGTGCTGTCAACAAAATGTACTTCTTCGTATTTGTCCATTGTACGCAGGTTATCTGGTTATCGGTTTAACGTTAAATTATGAACTAATTATGGCAGACCATTATGCATTTTTTTGATATTAGCATCACCTTAAGGCGTTGGGATTTTCGAAGTCGGAAGTCCGAAGTCGGAAGTCTGAAAAACAGGCACCATCTGACTTCCGACCTCCGACCTCAGACCTCATAATTACAACCATGAAGCAACTAACTGCCCTTCTCGCCTTTTCCCTGGTGATTCCCCTGTGCGGTTATGCACAACAAGCCACCCTTAAAGGTACTGTAATTGACACGTCGGAAAAAAGAAACCTTGCCCATGCGGTAGTGGCTTTACTACGTCCGGCCGACTCGGTGATGGTGTCCTTTACCCGCACCGATGCCAATGGTAAATTCTCCCTGCAAAAATTGTCCCCGGGTACATATCTCTTCATGGTCACACGGCCTGCCTATGCCGATTATTTCGACAAGGTGACTGTAAACGCCGGCCCTACCGACCTGGGCCAGGTAGCCATGATATTAAAAAGCCAGTTGCTGCAGGAGGTGGTGGTACAGCATAAGCTGGGCGCCATCCGCATAAAGGGCGATACCACCGAATACGTGGCCGACAGTTTTAAACTGGGGCCGGGCGCCACTGTGGAAGACCTGCTGAAAAAATTACCCGGTATACAGGTAGATAAAGACGGTAAGATCACCGCCCAGGGCGAAACCGTACAAAAGGTACTTGTAGATGGCGAAGAGTTTTTTAGCGACGACCCCACCATTGCCACCCGCGGGCTTACATCCGATGCAGTAGATAAGGTGCAGGTTTATGATAAGAAAAGCGACCAGGCGGCTTTCACCGGTATCGACGATGGGCAAAGAACCAAAACCATCGACCTGAAACTAAAGGAAGATAAAAAGAACGGGCATTTCGGTAAAGTGGAACTCGGTACAAACGCGGTGAACAGGTGGAATAACAATGTGATGTTAAACGCCTTTAAGGGCAAACGCAAACTGGCCGCCTTTGGCATTATGTCGAATACCGGTAAAGTGGGTCTCGATTTTAATGAGCGTATGAACTATGGCAATAGCGGCGGTATAGAAATGGGTTTTGAAGATGGCGGCGCCTGGATATCCGTTTCTGACAACGATGAATTTGGCGGCAACCATTATGGTCAGGGGCTTCCCAAGGGCTGGGCCGGTGGTGTGCATTATAGTAATAAATGGAATGCCGACAAAATGCACCTGAACTCGGGTTACCAGTTCAATAAACTGAATATTGCCGCCCGCGGCGTTACCTTCAATCAATACCTTTTACCCGATACCATTTTGTATGTAAATGAAGAAGGCAATAATAAAAGCAGTAAAGACAGGCATAAGATCACTGCCATGTACGAGTTCCAGGTAGATTCCCTGTCATCGGTAAAGGTCACCGCCGAAGGTTCGAAAGGCACCTCCTACAACGAAGATCAATTTAGTTCAGAATCGCTCAACAATTTTGGCGATATGCTGAGCACGGTAAAAAGAAAGATTACCTCCAGCGCCAATTCCGACAGGTTCAATGCCACCCTGTTGTGGAAACAAAAATTCAAAAAACAGGGCCGCACCCTTTCCTTATCGGCCAACCAGCGATATACCAATAACCAGTCTACCGGCATCCTGGAATCGGATAACAGCTTTTTCAACAATGGCGATACCACGTTTACCTATATCGATCAGCAAAAGCTGCGGGATAATATCACCAATGCCATCAATGCGCGCGTGGTATATACCGAACCCCTGTCGAAAAGGGCCCTGCTGGAATTCAGCTATGGCATCGACAACAACAATCGCAAATCGCGTATCACCACCCTGGAAAAAGACGATCCCAATGGCAAGTATCAGACCATCGTAGATACACTGAGCAATGATTACCGCTTCGATGTGCTCACGCATACCGCCGGCATTGGTTACCGCTATGCCAAACCCAAACGCATGACCATTGGGTTTGGGATCAATGTGGCCAAAGCAGTTTTTAACCGTGAAGACCTGCAAACCAAAGCCACCGCGCGTTATAACTTTACCAACTTCTATCCCCAGGCCAATATGAGCTTTGATTTTGGATCGCGTGGCAACCTGCGATTTAATTACAATGGCAACACCAGGCCGCCCTCCATCGACCAGATACAGCCTGTACTGGACAATACCGACCAGTTGAATATCCGTATTGGTAATCCCGATCTGAAGCAGTCGTTCCGCCATAACCTGCGGTTGAGTTATAACAGCTTCAAGTTTTTATCGGAGCGCAGCATATTTACCAACTTTAATTTTAATACCACGCAAAACGATTTCAGTACCATCAGCCGTATCGATAAAAGTACCGGCCGGAAAGTATACCAGCCTGTCAACGTCAATGGCAATTTTTATCTCAGTAACTGGTCGCATTTTGGCATGAAGATCAAAAAGCTGTGGGGGATCCGGGCAGGCATGAATATATCTGCCAATATGAGCCGTAATATCAATTTTATAGATGATATGCGGAACCAGAACGACAACTACACCATTGGTGGCGGTCCTTCCATCAGCTATCGCAAGGAAAAAAAGTTTGAATTTTGGGCAGAGACACACTTTACCAGGGTGATTTCCAAATCGTCGCTGCGGCCCGATGTGGTGACCCGTTATTGGTTACAGGAGCATAATATTCGTGGGACGGTATACCTGCCCGGGCGCCTGGAAATAGGTACATCCTGTGAGTTCAACCTGCGTGAAAAAACAAGCGCCTTTGAACGCAACAACAACGCCATTCGCTGGAATATGCATGTTGACCGCAAGCTCTTTAAGAACGATGCCGCCAAAATACGTTTTACGGCCAACGACATCCTCGACCAGAACATCGATTTCAACAGGAACGTCAACAGCAATTTTATCAGCGAGCGTACCTATGATACCCTGCGCCGGTATTTCCTGTTGTCGTTTATCTGGAATTTTAGCAAGAACGGTAAACCCATGCAATGGTAGCCTATGTTTAAAAAAATGATATACTGGTTTGCACTCACCGTAGCCGCGCTGCCCTTGCAGGCGCAAACCAAATTTGTTACCGCCGGCAAGATCGAATACGAACGCAAAACCAACCAGTTTGCCTTTATGGACGAGGGCGATCTCTGGGATGAGATGGCGCGCAAAAGCCTGTCGAAATTCCTCACCAACTATTTCGACCTTACCTTCAAAGGCAACCGCACCCTGTACACCGCAGGCCGCGAGCCCGATGTAAAACAAAACCGGTACTGGGGTATTTTCGCCGTAGAAAACGTCATCTTCTCCAACATCGACAGCAACCAGTCCATTACCCAACGCAGCATTTACAGCGACTCCTACCTGGTAAGCGATTCGCTACGCCATATCGACTGGAAGGTCACCACCGAAATGCGCAAAATAGCCGGTTTCGACTGCCGCAAGGCCGTAGGCCGCATCATGGACAGCATTGTGGTGATTGCCTTTTACACCGATGAGATATTATGCTCCGGCGGCCCCGAGAGTTTTAACGGCTTGCCCGGTATGATACTCGGACTGGCCATTCCCCGCCTGCATACCACCTGGTATGCCACCAAACTGCAATTGGTGGAAGTAACAGAAAAGGACCTCCAGGCGCCCCGCAAAGGCAAAAAAATGACCGGTGAGGTGTACAGTACCCAGGTTAAAGAAATATTAAAACAATGGGGCGAAGAAGCCGTAAAACGGCAATGGCAGTTTTTATTATAGGCTAGTGGCTAGTGGCGAGTGGCTAGTTGAAACACCACTCGCCACTAGCTACTCGCTACTAGCAAAAAAAATAGTAACTTTTGGGTGATACCCGGCCCATAAGCGCCACTTATCCATAAAAGCATTCCAAATGGTTACAACAATCGATAAAGAAGAGGTGATCGCCGCGCGGGAATCGCTATTGACCGACCTGTACAAAAAGGCATTCCCGCTGGTAGCGAACTATGTGGCCAAAAAAGGCGGCCATTTCGAAGAAGCCAGGGACATTTTCCAGGATGCCCTGGTGATCTGGTACGAAAAAAAGCACCTGCACTTACAATACAGCGAGGCTTCCTACATTTTTGGCATCGCCCGGCATTTGTGGAGCGCCAGGATGAAGGAAAAAAGCCGGGAGCAGCCCCTGCCCCCATCTGTTACCGAACCACCGGTAGCCACCCAAAAGTTGCTGACGCTGTTGCAAACCGCCGGGAAAAAATGCATGGACCTGTTGCGGGCCTTTTATTACGATAAGCAGCCGTTGAATAAAGTGGCCGATGAGTTTGGATTTTCCGGTGTGCGTTCCGCCACCGTGCAGAAGTATAAATGCCTGGAAAAGGTCCGGGAAACCATCAAAGAAAAATCGTTGAGCTATGAGGACTTCCTTGATTGAGACGAAGCAGATAGACGATTATCTTTTTCATTCCGCGGACGCACACCTGTTCGAGGCAAAGCTGATATTGCAGCCCGCGTTGCGTGAAAAAATGCAATGGCAGCAACGTGCTTATGAGGTGATACAGGCTTTTGGCCGCCAGCAATTAAGAGCCGAGATAGAAGCCGTACATCAAAAACTATTCAGCGAGCCCGAACACCGCGGCTTCAGCCAGCGTATCAGGGCCCTGTTTTCTTCTCACTGATTTACCCATTTATTTAGTGTTTTATGAACAACGCAAAAAGCGAATTCCGCCGTTTTGCCGTGCATCATCATGGCATCGGCAGCCAGTATGTAGATAAGTATTTAGACCGGTTTACCTTCCCCGTGGCCATAACGCCCTACATCACCGAGGAAAGGCAGTTGAATGTGGCGCAGATGGATGTGTTTTCCCGCCTGATGATGGACCGTATCATTTTCCTCGGCGATGCCGTGGACGACAAGGTGGCCAATATCATCCAGGCGCAGTTGCTCTTCCTGCAGTCGGCCGATGCCCGGCGCGATATACAATTGTATATTAATTCGCCCGGTGGTTCGGTATATGCCGGGTTGGGTATTTATGATACCATGCAGCTGATCTCGCCCGATGTGGCCACTATTTGTACAGGCGTAGCCCTGTCTATGAGCGCCGTATTATTATGCGCCGGCGCCAAAGGCAAACGGGCGGCGCTGCAACATGCGCGCGTGATGATTCACCAGGCTTCGGGCGGCATTGGAGGTAATCATTCCGATATAGAAATCACCGTAGCCGAGATCAAAAAACTACAGAACGAACTGTACTCTATCATTGCCGGCAACTCAGGGCAAACCCTTCAACGTGTACAAAAAGCCGCCGACCGTGATTACTGGATGACGGCAACCGAGGCAAAGGACTTTGGCATGGTAGATGAAGTGCTGGGCCGCAGTTCGGTAGAGCAAAAAACGCACTCAAAGGCCTCGTAGCAGTTGCGATACCTGCGCCCCAATTTCATTGATCGTTAGCAATACTGCTTCGTGCTGTATTGCTTTTTCCGCTTCTGCATTATTCATTTCCCCCTTGGCCCTGCTGGATAAAAAGTCTTTGGTAACGATGGTGGAAAACGGCACCAGTCCCGTACGCACATCCATCAATATCATTTGCGTAGTGGCAAAAGCTTTAATGTCCGGTTTGGCAAACAGCTTATATTTTGAATAAATATCACCTGTAATGGAATAGATCACCACCACATCGGCCTGCATACGCACCGCCGCCTCCCTGATATTGGTAAAAGAAGGCGACTTCGATATCAGCAACTCCGGTATCACCGACACCTTCGATACACGCGGCGACCGCCGGAACTGCATGGTAAAAGAATCGAGATAAGACTGCTGTGTTTTTAAGTACGCCTCATCATTGGCAAAATTCCAATAATATCTCCTTGCCTGCGGGCTCTCCAGTTTCACCACCGCCACCCGCAATTGCTGCGGCAGTTTGTAATTGCCCTCCAATACACGTTGAATATTTTCTTCCGAAATAGTCGACGACCGGTCGTTGAATAACGATTGCGTGATGAGCGTATCGTCATGGTTATTAGGATAACCTTCGCTGCTGAGCGGCCGGTAAACGGTACATGAACTGATGCAGGCAGCAATAATAAGAATGGTAAAGATGGATTGCATATGGGGGTAAATTTTAAACTCGCCTGTACCCCGGCTTATCGCTAACTATTCATCCATTCAGCGATCGCCTCCCTTGTTTTTTCCAGTCCTGTTTTTGCGGGGTAATTGATAAAACCGGTCACCAGACCGTCCTGCACCAACAATGTTTCTCCATAACCGCCGTAATAAAACAAATGCACATGATGCGATTGAAGGATCAGCCAGTTCTCGAAAAAATCCTGCTGGTGGTTGGTGCAGTCTATTTTGAACACCGGTATGTTGTGCAGCTCGGCCGCCTGCAGCGCATCGAACACCACATTCCGGGATGCACGTTCATGCGGCGATGAACTTACCTGAATATAAATGATTGCTTTCGGAAGTTGTAAAACCCTTTCCAGGTCCTTTTCGGTGGAAATGGCAGTAATGTGATAGGTTTGGCCGGGATGCTCGGGCATGCTCATTGGTTGTTCGGGGATCTTTGCCTGGCGAATCTATGCGATATAACCTGAAATCGGAAACAATTATGGGGTGATGGGGTGGATTTAGAAGGATTTTAACGGATGGGAGCTTTTTTTATGCTACAGCAATTTCATGAAGCCATAGATCATGTTGATGACGATGCCCACCAGGTAGAATAACGACAGGTATTGTTTACCGAAGCGTTTTAAAAGTTGAAATACCAGTATGGAGGCGAGTATTAATATCACCAGTTTGTTGACACTGATCCAGTAAAAGAGGAAAAGCACAAACAGAATGGCGGCAGACAGCATCCAAATGATGAAAAGGGTATCCTGGTGGCGGTTTTTTCGCTTCTTTTTCATGAGTTGGGTGCGAATGTAGAGGATTTTTGGGTTTTGTATGGCGGACTTATGGTGATGATTTACGGACATATGGTGTTGCACACGGGACTTTTGCTGCTGAATATAGGACATATGTCTTTACCTGGCGGGTAATACCCCTTTCATGTCAAACATCACCCTTTACCCATTGGACATACGGCTCTGCACACCGGGTTTTGGCCCTTCACGAATGGACTTCCGGATACAACAGGCGGACTTTACCCGGATGTACCGGGTGTACACCCAAAAGTCCGCATGATGCGCCTATAAGTCCCCTGTTTTCCCGCTAAAGTCCGGCTTGCAGGGGCTCATAGCTCCCTGTTTTTTGCAAAAAACCGCCTTACAATTCTTAATCCCCGTCAAGTAATTAAAAAAAAACGCCATCCGCGCCAAAAACGCCATCTCGCGCCAGGCCTTATTTTCTGCTATTGTAGTTTTGAGCTGTACTGATTTATTAACTATTAAAATTGATTTATATGGAAACAAGAATCAGAACTTCGTTTAAACGTGCCAGCGATAGCGAGCTGCTGTCCTTTGTGCACAAGGTATTGGGTAAAATGGAAGGGAATGTTCATTTTCCCCATCTACCCCCGGCATTCGAACAATTACAAAACGAACTGCCGGGCTTTATTGCCGCCCTCACCCATGCCAGCGGCGGCGACCAGGAAAAGGCCGCCATCAAAAGGGCCAAAAAAGCCGTGATCGTTGGCCTGGTGATGGAGCTGGGCGACTATGTAACTGCCACCTGCCAGGGAAACAAAGCCATGCTGTTGAGCAGCGGCTTTGCCCTGCGCCGCGACAAACACGATACCGGCCTCGGCGATATCCGTGAATTTAAGATCACCGCAGACGTCCCCGGCGAAGCCATTACCCGCGTAAAACGTGTGGCCGGCGCCCGCGCCTATATTCACCAGTATACGCCGGAGCCGCTGACCACCGAAAGTGTATGGGTGAACAAGGTGGTCACCGATCCGGTGGCTACATTCAATGGGTTGTTATCGAAAGAAAGGTATTTGTTCCGGGTGGTGGCGGTTGGGGTAAAGGGACAGGAAGTGATGAGCCAGGTGGTGGCGAGGGTGATACAGTAACCTGGCCACCCAAAAAGGCCGGTATATCTGCCAGAAGCTGGCCTGCGGCTTTGACTGAAGAGCCTGGTGGGTGTCTAATACGATGGGTGAAGGTTCCATGCAGTTGCTTTGAGTATACTGAAGGTACAAAAATGAACATTGGCCGTATCGAAAACGAACACCTGTATTTCGCCCGCTACACATATTTAATTGATTTTAACCGCCCTATCAATACGGCATGAATCGTGAACGGCCAATGTATGTTCAGGAACTACCTCAGGATAGCTTTACGCAGCTTACGCGCCAACCGCGTATCGTCGGTTGTCAATATCGGCGGGCTCGCCATCGGCATGGCCGTGGCGCTGTTGATCGGCATGTGGATATACAGCGAGCTTTCTTTCGATAAACAGTTTCCTCACTACGACCGCATGGCAACGGTGATGCAAAACCAAACGTTCGAGGGCGAGGTACAAACCTGGGGTTCCCAGGCCCTGCAGTTGGGGCCGGAACTGCGCAACCGCTATGGCAGTAATTTCAAACACGTGGTGATGTCTTCGTTCCGCGATCAGCTGTTGTTATCGTACGATGATAAACGTTTGATCAAACTGGGGCGTTATGCCGAACCGGCTATCATCGACCTCTTATCGTTACAAATGATACAGGGAAATGCCACGGCGCTCAACGATATGAACTCGGTGATCATTTCCCAGTCAACGGCCAAAGCCTTTTTCGGCGACAGCAACCCCATGGGAAAACGAATGAAGCTGGTGAATAAGCTGGATGTAACAGTAACCGGTGTGTATAAAGATCTGCCGGTAAATTCCACCTTTGCCGGTGAAGCGTTTATCGCGCCCTGGCAGTTATTGGCGACCTCTGAAAACCTGGAACAAACCGTGACCTGGGGCAACAGCTGGTTCCAGATCTTTGTAGAAATAGCCGCCAATACCACGATGGAAAAAGTATCGGCGGCCATCAAATACTCCAAATTAAAACGCGTGCTGGTAGAAGATGACGATGCGCGTTTCAAACCGGAGATATTCCTGCATCCCATGCGCAACTGGCACCTGAGGGATCAATTCAAAAACGGTAAAAACAGCGGCGGCGCTATTCAATACGTTTGGCTGTTTGGCGTTGTTGGCATCATTGTGTTGCTGCTGGCCTGTATCAATTTTATGAACCTGAGCACGGCACGCAGTGAAAAACGCGCCAGGGAAGTGGGTATACGAAAAACCATCGGGTCGTTGCGCAGCCAGCTCATCGGCCAGTTTTTTGGTGAATCGATACTGGTGGCCTTCCTGGCTTTTGTACTGTCGCTGGTACTGGTGATACTGATACTGCCCTTCTTCAACGAAGTGGCGGGTAAAAAAATGCAGATACCGCTGGGACAGCCCTTGTTCTGGCTTACAGCTATGGGGTTTACCCTATTCACGGGTTTACTGGCGGGCAGCTACCCGGCATTGTATCTTTCTTCCTTCCGCCCGGTAAAAGTATTAAAAGGCAGTTTCAGGGTTGGCCGGCTGGCCGCGCTACCCCGGAAAGTATTGGTAGTGGTGCAGTTTACGGCATCTATAGCGTTGATCATTGCAACGGTTATTGTGCTCAGGCAAATACAGTTTGCCAAGAACCGGCCTGTGGGTTATAATATCAACAGGCTGATCAATATCCCCGTGCGATCGGAAAATATGCAACAGCATTTTGAGGCGTTTAAAACCGAACTGTTGCAATCCGGTGTTGTAGAAGAGGTCGCCGGTTCGCAGGCGCCCCTCACCACCACCTATGCCACCAACAGCGGTTATCAATGGCAGGGAAAGGATCCCAACTTCCAGGATGAATTTATTACGATGGGTGTAACGCCCGGCTTTGGTAAAACCATGGGCTGGCGTATCAAACAGGGACGCGATTTTTCGCCTGCATTCAAAGGCGATTCGAATAGCATTATCATCAACGAATCGGCCGCCCGGTATATGAGAGTTGCCAACCCGCTGGGTCTGCAATTGACTCGTGGACCTGAACGGCTCACCATTGTAGGTGTGGTGGAAGATATCGTTACACAATCGCCCTATCAGCCGGTAAAACAAATGTTCTTTCACCAACTGCCGGGGCATTTAACCACGGTGAACATAAAAATAAAAGCATCGCCAGCTGGGGGCGAAGCCCTGCAAACAATAGCAGCCATTTATAAAAACTACGATGCGGTGCATCCATTCGAGTACCGTTTCCTGGACCAGGAATATGCCAAAAAGTTTACAGCCGAAGAACGTGTAGGTAAACTGGCAGGGTTTTTTGCCGTGCTGGCGGTAATGATCAGTTGCCTGGGTTTGTTTGGACTGGCCTCATTCATAGCCGAACAACGCACCAAAGAAATTGGGGTGCGCAAGGTGCTGGGCGCGTCGGTGTTTCATTTGTGGCGCTTGTTGTCGAAAGAGTTTTTGTGGCTGGTGCTGATATCGGTGGTGATGGCGGCGCCCTTGGCGTATTATTGTATGCATAACTGGCTGCAGAATTTCGAATACCGCACCACGGTGAGTGCATGGGTATTTGCTGCCGCAGGCTTAGGTACGTTGATCATTACAGTAGCCACGGTGAGTTATCAATCGATAAAAGCGGCGATGATGAACCCGGTTAAAAGTTTACGAACGGAATAGCTCATAGGCTATTGCTTCAAATCATTTTATATGTTTAAAAACTACCTCAAAATTGCCTGGCGCAACCTGTTGAAAAATAAACTGCATTCGGTGATCAACATCAGCGGTCTGGCCACGGGCATGGCAGTAGCCCTGCTGGCGGCATTCTGGATTTGGGATGAACTTACCTTCGACCGGTATTTCGACAACCACAACCAACTGGCGCAGGTAATGGTATACCAGAGTTCGCAGGGAAAGAACAGCACGGGCACTTCGGTATCTATTCCTATGGGTGAAGCGCTGCGCACCCGGTACAGCGAGGATCTTAAATATGTAGCGCTTACCTCCTGGAGCGAAAACTACCTGGTGGGTATAGGTGATAAAAAGATATTTCGCAACGGCATGTGGGCGCAGGGCGATTTTCCCGAAATGCTCACTTTGAAAATGGCAGCCGGCCACCGCGGCGCCCTGCACGATCCTTCTTCGGTGTTTATATCGGCCTCCATGGCCAAAGCCCTGTTTGGCAACAGCCCGGCTTTGAACCAAACGGTGCAGGTAAACAACAGCATGCAATTTAAAATTGCCGGGGTTTATGAAGACCTGCCCCATAATACCAGTTTTTATGATGTGCATATGCTGTTGCCCTGGACGAATCAACATAACTGGCGGCTGCATAAAACGGAATGGGACGACCATTGTGCCCAGTTGTTTGTACAACTGGAAGACGGTATTGACCTGGCGAAAACATCTGCAAAGATTCAAAAGCTACCCACTCCTGAAATCACCGCCTGGTATGAAGACATACTGCTGCACCCGATGAATAAAATGCATTTGTATTCCGAGTTTACCAACCGGGTAGCCAGCGGCGGACCCATCGGGTTTGTATGGCTGTTTGGTACTATTGGTGTGTTTGTGTTGTTGCTGGCCTGTATCAACTTTATGAACCTGAGTACGGCGCGCAGCGAAAAACGCGCGCGTGAAGTGGGTATTAGAAAAACGATGGGTGGTATCAGGAAACAACTGATCGCACAGTTCTTAAGCGAATCGGTGCTGATGGCGTTTATGTCGTTTGTTTTATCGGTGCTGCTGGTGCAACTGTTATTGCCCTTTTTTAACCAGCTGGCCGGGAAAGATATACCTACCTTATGGAACCAGCCGGTATTCTGGGTATTGGCCCTGTTGTTTGCAGTGTTCACCGGTTTGCTGGCGGGCAGTTACCCGGCTTTTTATTTGTCGGGCTTTAAACCCATCCGGGTATTGAAAGGTGTGTTCCGTACCGGTAAGGTGGCTTCGCTGCCGCGCAAGGTGTTGGTGGTATTGCAGTTTACAGTATCGGTGACACTGATCATTGGCACCATCGTGGTGTTCAGGCAAATTCAGTTTGCCAAAGAACGGCCGGTTGGGTATAACCGCGAGGGATTGATCACCATGGGTATGCATACACCCGAACTGCGGGATAAATACGAGGCCATCCGCAACGAACTGTTGCAAACGGGTATGGTGGAGAACGTGGCCCGCGCATCGCATTCGGCTACTTATTTTTCCAACAACAATACGATCGGCTGGAGAGGAAAAGACCCGGCCAACGTGGTATTTTTCAGGGATGTGGCGGTGTCGGCAGATTTTGGAGCCACCATTGGATGGAAACTATTGGAAGGACGTGATTTTTCACGCGATTTCCCGGGCGACAGCGCATCGGTTATAATCAATAAAGAAGGCGTAAAGATCACCGGTTTCAAAAATCCTATTGGTGAAATGATCACTTATCATGGCAAGAATTATACCGTAGTGGGTGTGGTGGATGATATGCTCACCCAATCGCCTTATGATCCCATTGAGCCCGTGGCCTTTTTTACAACGGGATGGATGTCTACGATGACCATCCGTTTAAAACAGGGAAAGCCGGTGCACCAGGCGTTGGCGAAGGTGGAAGCTGTGATAAAACAATTTAATCCCGGCAGTCCCTTTGATTACAATTTTGTAGACGAAGAATATGCGCGCAAGTTTACCGATGAAGTGCGTGTGGGTAAACTGGCTGGTTTTTTTGCTGTGCTGGCCATCTTTATTTCCTGTATGGGTTTGTTTGGTTTGGCTTCATTCGTAGCCGAACAACGCACCAAAGAAATTGGCGTGCGCAAGGTGCTGGGTGCATCGGTGTTGAATGTATGTCATTTGCTGTCGAAGGAGTTTATGTTGTTGGTGGGGATTGCTTTGCTGATTGCCATGCCGCTGGCCTGGTATTGTATGCATGGGTGGTTGCAGGATTACCAGTATAGGACCTCTTTGAGTTGGTGGATATTTGCGGCGGCGGCCGCAGGCGCTATCGTGATCACGTTGTTGACGGTGGGTTTTCAGGGGGTGAAGGCGGGGTTGATGAATCCGGTGAAGAGTTTGAGGACGGAGTAATTAAAAGTTTTTCAATTGCCGGATATCTGCTTTGTACGGGTTTTCTTTGAGATAGTTCACCCAGGATGCGATCAGGTGAAAATCTCTTGAGCCCGCTTTTTGAATGACTTTGAAAAGTTGTTTAAATCGCTGATCATCCTTACTTCTAATTTGTTTGGATAGTTTTTTTAACGCGTCCAGATCGGATGGCAAATCGTAGTCTTCCAGTTTAATATCTGCCTGTTCGGCATTGGTTAGAATGAATTTTTCGATGGCAGGACTTATTTGGATAATATAGTGTGGCAGTTTTGTGTGTTTATGAAGATATACACCGCCTTCCTGATATACTATTTCAAATTCTTTTAAATAATCGATCTCGTTTTTATCCTTATCGATTATGCCCAAAGCAAAACAGTTTGAGAAGGTTTCTCTCATGCGTTTAGATACAGTTCCGCAGCCGTGTTGATGATTATAACGGCTATTTGGTTTTACAAGGGTTTCTATGAGGTTGGTATCGATGTAACATTCAGGTATTACTGCCAAATCCATAACTTTCACTGTTGGTGAATAAATCTACACCATACTGTAAAACTTCATGAAGTGTGTCGTCGCTTAAACGGTTTAGAACAGTTTGTTTGTCTTTGTAGTCTACCATGTAAACGCTGAGTTCGCTTCGGGCATTTTCCAGCAGGTTGTTTAAAATGAATGGACTGTGGGTGGCGATGAAGAATTGGTTGTCGGTTTTGTGGATGATTTCCTGGGTGATGTGGGACATGTATGGGGGGAAGGAATGGGCTTCTGGTTCTTCAAATAACAAGATGCTGTCGTTATTTGAAATGATGGCGGATTTATAGAAGATAACGCGTTGTAGCGTATCGGCAACAGAATTGTAAGGGATAAGAAACAATCCGTTTTCGTTATTCTGGATCACTTTTATGGTTTGGCTGGCTTTATCAAAGGCTATCTCTAGCCCATATTCCTTAAATAATTCTTTAACCTGTCTTTTTAAGTCGTAATAATTTTGAATTATTGATAATAAATTATATCCAAAAGGCGGTATGAGATATTTCGCATGAGACTTGCGATATGCCACATCGTGCTTGTAAATATATTTTTTTACCGGTGAGATGAAGCTGTTTTTTGATATAGTCTTTATATTTAACTTATCGTCAACTTTATAGTTGGAAGTATGTGTGCCAATGAATAATCCTTCTTTTGGATTAAAAGATAGTCCACAATCGCCAATGTTGGTCAGTATAGTCGCGGTTTCGGCAATATTACCATTGTGAAAAAGCTCAGATTCGTTTTCTAATCGAATCAGTTGTGTGAGTTTTTTTGATTTATTTTCACGTAAGTATGGAATTGAAAACAACGAAAGCGCTTCAATGATATTAGACTTTCCAACGTTCGGTTTTCCTATAAATAAATTTATCCTTCTGCAACCCGATATCTCAAATTGCCTGATTGACTTAAAATTGCTTATTTTAATATATTCAATAAAATTCCGCATCTATCAACAAATATAATAAAAAGGCAACAAGACCCTTTATGCCTTGTTGCCTCTATGCCTTTATGCCTTCAATTATATCACAAACCCATCCGGCAATATCGATCCCTTCTTCACCACCACAACGCCATCCTTGATGGTATACAACGAATGATCGGTATTCTCCAAATGATTGCTGCCGTTGATGCGTACATCGTTGCCGATGCGGCAATTCTTGTCGATAATGGCATTGCGTATATAACAACGTTCGCCGATGCCGAGCTTGGGTAGCCCGCGGGCGAGTGAATGATTCATTTCTTCGATGGTTTCGAAATAGTCGGAGCCCATCACGTAGCTGCTGACGATGGTAGTACCATGACCAATGCGGCTGCGGATGCCGATGACGCTGTTTTCGATGCGGCTGGCATTGATGATGCTGCCTTCGGCAATGATGGTCTTTTCGAGCGTGGTGCCGCTGATCTTGGCGGGCGGCAGCATGCGGGCGCGCGTGTAAACGGCGTTCCGGTTGTCGAAGAGGTTGAAGGGCGGTATCTCCATGGTCAAAGCCAGGTTGGCTTCGAAGAAGGAATAAATGTGCCCGATATCGGTCCAGTAGCCGTTGTACTGGTAGCTCATGATCTTGTGTACGCCGATGGATTTGGGAAGAATTTCCTTACCGAAATCGGTGGCATTCTTATGCTCTTCCATCAGCTGATCGAAGATGAGCTTGCGGTTGAATATATAAATACCCATGCTGGCCAGGTATATCCTGCCCTGCTTTTGCATGTCTTCGCTGGTTTCGCTGCCCCAGTCGGCCAGCATATCCTGCTTGGGTTTTTCGGTAAAGGCGGTGATATGTCCATCGGGATCGGCTTTCAGGATACCGAAGTCCGATGCATCCCGCGCACCCACGGGAATGGTAGCCACGGAAATATCGGCGCCGGTTTCGCGGTGCTTGTCGATCATTTCCTGGAAATTCATCTGGTACAACTGGTCGCCCGATAAAATGAGCACATATTCAAAATCGTGCTGGCTCAGGTGGCGCAGCGATTTACGCACGGCGTCGGCAGTACCCTGGTACCACGATGGGTTATCGGGTGTTTGTTCGGCCGCCAGTATGTCTACAAAGGCGCTGCTGAATATACTGAAGTGATAGGTATTCTTGATATGTTTGTTCAGCGAAGCAGAATTGAACTGCGTCAACACGAACATGCGGTTGATGCCGGAGTTGATACAATTGGAAATGGGGATATCCACCAGACGGTATTTTCCGGCAATCGGCACTGCGGGTTTGGAACGGCTTGCCGTCAGGGGGTACAGCCGGGTTCCTGCACCGCCTCCTAAAATGACAGCAATCACTTGTTTGCTCATGTCTTTGGTTTTTTGAAGTCTGAAGTCCGAAGCCGGAAGTCAGAAGTTCCTGATTTTTCAGACCTCTGACTTCCGACCTCCGACTTCATAGTTGTTTAATAATTCTATTTCAAGCTCTGATATACATCAACATAGTGCCCGACACTGGTTTCCCAGCTAAAATCCAATTGCATCATGGTCCGGCGTACCTGTTTCATCTTTTCCTTATCGCGGTACAGTTCCGCCGCGCGCCATACGGCATGTGTCACATCGGGCACACTGGCATTATTATAACAAATGCCATAGCCGTTCACATCGCCAAAATCAATAACGGTGTCCTTCAGCCCACCGGTCCTTCGTACCATCGGTACCGTTCCATATCGCATGGAGTACATCTGGTTCAGTCCGCAGGGTTCCACACGCGAGGGCATTAACAAAAAATCGAGGCCAGCATACATGAGATGGCTTAACGCTTCGTTATAACCGATGAATACGTTATAATCGAACTGCGACAATGGCTTCAGGGCCGACAAACCCGCTTCCACTTCGGGGAAGCCGCTACCCAATACGAGGAAGTTCATGCGGCGGCCGATATAATAAAACGAATCACCGATCACCTGTGGCAACAGGTCGGCGCCTTTCTCACCTACGAGGCGGCCGATAAAACCGATCAACGGTTTATCAAAATCAAGATGAAACTGGTCGCACAGCATCATCTTGTTCCGGGCCTTGCCGGCCTCTGCTTCCTCCAGGGAATAATGATTGGTGATATAGGTATCGGTGGCCGGGTCCCATACTTTGGTATCGATACCATTCAGTATGCCCACACATTTTCCTTTTTCATATTCAAAGAGCGCCTCCAGGCCATTGCTCATATACCGCAGTTCCTGCATATAACTCGGACTTACGGTTGTTACCTTATCAGCACATTTTATACCACTGGCCAATGGGTTGATGGTATTGTTCCAGTCGAGCAGTCCCCACTGCCACATATCCCATTGGGGTATCAGTATACTCCTGTTCCATCCCATCCAGCCCTGGTACTCGGCATTGTGAATGGTGAGCACGGTGGGTATGGAGCTGAGCGCGCTGTATTTTGAACAATGTTTTACCATGAAGGGAATAAGCGCCGTGTGGTGATCGTGCACATGTATCACATCGGGATGGTACGACCAGGTAGACAGCCAGTCGAGCACACAGATCTGGAAGGCGGTAAAACGTTCGGTATCGTCGTCGTACCCATATACCTTTTCCCGGTCCAGCAAACCATTTATATCTACCAGGTACAATTCAAAACCCAGCTTGTCGGTCTTTTCCTTGATGACGGTAAATTCGAACCACCAATTGCCCATATTGGTATAGCCCTTATGCACCACTTCCCATTGGTTGGCATAAAGGAATTTGGTGCGGTACATAGGCATCACTACCCGGGCGTTGTGCCCCAGGTGATTCAGGTATTTTGGCAATGCGCCAACTACATCTCCCAATCCGCCTGCCTTGGCTACAGGATAACACTCTGCGCTTACGTGTAAGATTTCCATGCTGGATACTCAGATTTGTATTTAGGACAATGCGGATTCAATATAGGAAGGTTTTTTAAAATGATGCTCTTTCATGCAAAACTTATTACTTTTAGCAAATTTTTTCAGACAAACCAAAACCATACATGAGTCAACAAACCAAATGGTCCCAATTCGGCGTCTTAGTGTCCGTATTCTTCTTTTGGGGATTTGTAGCAGCCAGCAACGACATTCTAATACCTGTTTTTCATGAAAAACTGCATCTCGAAGCCTGGCAGTCGCAGATGGTGTCCTTTGCTTTTTATGTAGCCTATACCGTAGGCTCCCTTATTTATTACTTTGTCAGCAGGGCCATTGGTGAGGATCTATTGAATAAAATTGGATATAAGAACGGTATTGCATTGGGCCTGGTGATATCTGCCCTGGGTACCTTGTTGTTTTACCCCGCAGCCGAAACCGAATCGTTTTATATCATGATCAGCGGCCTGTTTATAGTAGGGCTTGGTTTTTCGTTGCAGCAAACGGCGGCCAACCCCCTGGCCATTCAAATGGGTGATCCCAAAACCGGTTCGCAGCGACTGAGCATGGCGGGCGGTATCAATAACTTTGGCACCACCATTGGCCCCCTGATCGTAAGTACGGCTATCTTCGGATCGCCTGCGGTAGATAAGGTGGCGGTGGCCAATATCGGCGCGGTAAAGGTGCCCTACCTGATTTTGGGTGCGGCCTTTTTACTGGTGGCCATCATCTTCAAGTTATCGCCCATTCCCAACAGGATCGTTGCCGATGACGACAGTTCGAGAGTAGCCACGCCTACCGATGTAGCGCCTGCCGCAAGGGTAAGAAAGGGTGCGTTGAACTATGGTCAATTGTGGCTGGGTATGATCGGCATTTTTGTATACGTGGGTGTGGAAGTAGCTACGGCCAGCCACCTGCCCTTATATATGAAAGATGAACTGAATTTTCCCACCAGCGGTGTGGCCCCCTTTATCTCCCTGTATTGGGCCAGCCTGATGATGGGTCGCTGGACATCGAGCGTAGGCGCCTTTAATATAGGCTCCGGCGCTAAATCGGTGCTCCGGTTCGTTATGCCTTACCTGGCATTTGGTGTATTCCTGCTGGTGAATGTGATCGCCAAACACGATGTTTCTTCTTTCTATGTATATGCATTCGTAATTATAGCCCTGATCATCGGCGACCTGCTCAGCCGTGGCAACCCCGCCCGCCAGCTGCTGATTTTCAGTATTTGCGGTATCGCTGCCCTCATCATAGGTATGGCCACCACCGGTACGGTAAGCGTTTTTGCGTTTATCAGCGTGGGTTTATTCTGCTCTACGCTCTGGCCCTGCATCTTTACGCTGGCTATTGCCGGTTTGGGCAAACATACTACCTCCGGCGCCAGCTTCCTGATCATGATGATCATGGGTGGCGGCCTGGTGAGCCTGTTACAGGGTGTGGTAGCCGATGAGGCCGTGGGTTTACATCTTTCCTTTATTGTAGGCGTTGCCTGCTTTGCCTACCTGGCCTTTTACGCCGTGCGCGCTAAAGCTATTTTAAGAAATCAAGGTATTGATTATGATAAACTCGAAGGAAGTGGAAGCCACTAAAACAGAAAATAGGTGGTATCTTAGCGCACCTAAAACCGGATCGGCAGATAGGGAAGATTTAAAAGAAACTGCGACAACTGAAATGATGACACAAGAGTATGCCATTGGAATTGATATTGGCGGCACCAACACAGTCTTCGGTATTGTAGATCACCGGGGCGAAATCTCGTATCGTGGAGCTATCTCTACCCGAAAACACAACGACATCAACGATTATATCGATGAACTGGCAGGCGCCCTGGCGCCGGCCATCGACCAGGTGGGCGGCATCCAGTCTATCCGTGGCATTGGTATAGGCGCGCCCAACGGAAACTATTACAAGGGTACCATCGAATATGCACCCAACCTGCCCTGGAAAGGTTTGATACCGCTGACCCAGATGATGACCGAGAAATTCGGCATCCCGGTATCGCTCACCAACGACGCCAATGCGGCGGCCGTGGGTGAAATGATGTATGGCGTGGCCCGTGGCATGCGCGATTTCATTATGATCACCCTGGGCACAGGCGTGGGCAGCGGCATCGTAGCCAATGGACAGCTGGTGTACGGGCACGATGGTTTTGCCGGTGAACTGGGGCATACCACCATTATCCCCAATGGCCGCCTGCACAAGGGCACCGGTTTGCACGGTTCTTTGGAATCCTATGCATCCGCTACCGGCGTGGCACTAACCGCCATTGAATTTCTGCAACGCGATCCCAAACAAGACAGCCTGTTGCGCAATTATGCCAAGGAAGAGATCGACAGCCGTATCGTATACGACTGCGCCATGCAGGGCGATGCCATTGCCCGCGAGGTGTATGAGTTTACCGGCCAGGTATTGGGACTGGCGCTGGCCAACTTTGTGATGTTCTCTTCGCCCGAAGCCATCATTTTGTTTGGCGGTATGACCAAGGCCGGCAACCTGATATTGAACCCTACACGGGAACATATGGAGAAGAATTTATTACCGATATTCCAGAATAAAGTAAAACTGTTGTTCTCGGAACTGCGTGAAGCCGATGCGGCGATCTTAGGCGCCAGCGCATTGGTATGGGAGCATAAAACTGATAAAGTAGTTTAAAGAAAGAGGCCGTCTCAAAAATAAGAGACGGCCTTTTTTGTGATTTTTGGCGATGATAAAAATTTATAGGGGATGTTGTCTTTAATCGGTTTGATTGATATCTATAGAAGCAACCCAGGGGGAGGTGTTGCT
>Ga0065721_10002262_pt1 | contig 31167 bp, 24 predicted proteins | sample Mesricmetagenome_FD_59108 | JGI IMG/M metagenome (GOLD analysis project Ga0065721, IMG submission 59108) | Mesophilic microbial community from rice straw/compost enrichment Sample: eDNA_1 v2 (version 2) | ecosystem: Engineered > Solid waste > Grass > Composting > Bioreactor | place: USA: Davis...
CCGAGGACGCCGAGGTCTTCGCCGAGCTGGCGGTTTTCGGCTTCGATTTCGGCGAGTTTGTCGGCGAGGTAGGTGCGAAGGAGGCGGAATTTGCGCCAGTGTTCGAGCATCGCTTCGTCGGCGAAGCGGACGGATTGCATGTCGATGTTGATGGCGCGTTTGATGCGGCGGCCGCCGGATTCGAACATGCCGCGCCAGTTTTTGAAGGATTCCGAGATGAGCGCGTAGGTGGGGATCGTGGTGATGGTTTTATCCCAGTTCTGCACCTTCACGGTAGTGAGGGAGACATCGATCACGAAGCCGTCGGCGCCGGCTTTGGGCATTTCGATCCAGTCGCCGGTTTGCACCATTTGGTTAACCGAAATCTGGATACCGGCGACGAAACCGAGGAGGGCGTCCTTGAAGATGAGGAGCAGGACGGCGGTGAGCGCGCCCATGCCGGAGAAGATGTAGACGGGGGATTTGTCGAGGAGGAGCGCGAGGATGTAGATCGCTCCGACGAGGGCGCCGACGAGTTTGAGCGCTTGGACGAAGCCTTTGACGGGGACGCGGCTGCCGAAGTCGGTTTTGAGGAAGATGGCCTGGGCGCCATTGAGGATCGCGCTGCCGACGGAGAGTCCGATGATGACGAGGTAGATCGTGACGAACGTGTCGAGGAGCGCGTTCATCGCGGGCGTCTCGCCGAGCACGTCGTTGCCGAAAAGGTCGAAGACGAGGGCGGGGGCGAGATGCGAGAGCCGCGTGAAAACGCCGGCCTCGAGCATGGCGTCGTCCCAGGTGCCGGAGGTGCGCTGGATGATGCCGGTGATGGCGCGGAGGATGACGCGTTTCGTCAGGAGATCGACGAGCCAGGCGAGCAGGATGAGCGCGAAGAAGGCGATCGTGCGCGCGGTCAGATTCGACGTATCGGGTGAAAGGCCCGCGCGCAGAAAGGAGGCCTGAAGAAACTCGATGAAGCCGTGCATCCGTCCATTTGAAAACCCGGACAAGATCGCGCCAGCCTCAATCGGGACGTGATCAAATTTTGTCCTGCGTTCACGGGCCGGTTCGTCGTATAGATGAACCCGTTACCCTATGATCCCTCAAACGACCCCATCGGAATTCATGTTGTTCTTGCTTCAACCGACCACCGGGCCGGCGCCTTCACCGGAGGAAATGCAGCAGATCATGCAGCAGTTCATGGTGTGGATGCAGGAACTGCGCGCAAAGAACATCGTGGTCGGGACGAATGGTCTTGAGACGACGGGCAAAATCGTGCGCGGGCCGCGAAGTGCGACGAGGGTGGTCGACGGGCCTTACATCGAAGCGAAGGAAGTGGTCGGCGGATACATTTTGATCCGCGCGGAGAACTTGGATGCGGCAGTCGGGATCGCCCGAGGGTGTCCCGGGCTCGACCATCGTCTCTCCGTCGAAGTGCGGCCGGTGCGGCGGCCGCCGGCGTGAGTTTTAGCGGCGCTTGCGGCGGTAGGCCACGACCGATCCGAGAGCGGCGAGGCCGAACAGCAGGGCGTAGGTGCTTGGTTCCGGAATCGCGGAGATGGTGAGTTGGTCGATGATGAACTCGAGTGTTTGGTCTCCCTCGAATTCGATCCGCGAGGGGTTCTCGATGCGGAGTGTCAGGTCGTAAGTGCCGGCGACGGCAGCGAAATAGTTGTTCAAATCGGGAAGCGTTTCGGGGGTGAGATCAAATTCCAGATTGGGGGATCCTTGAAGATACACGCCCTTCACACGCTGGCCCGCCGCAGAAAGGCCGGTGAACACGTCGTGGGTTACGCCGTCTGAATAGGCATGGATATCAAACCATGGCTCGCCATTTTCGAAACGGTAAACGCTCATTACAGACTGAGGGCCGTCATCGTCCTCGCTGGCGGGATTCAGGACGACGGGCCGGGTCCAAGAACCCGTCGCACCGGTGAAGAATACGGTCTCGAAGATCTCCGGGTCGCTGATTGCTTCCTCCAGCCACAGGAGATAGTTGCCGGGCATGGCTTCACCGTAGCCGGCGGGGATGCTCGCTTTGGTGACAAGGGTAACAGTGAACGGATCTCCGGCCTGGTAGCCGTCGACGTGGTTGGAGAGCACGCTCCCCGTGAAGGTGAACGTTGTTTGGGCGGAAGCCCCGAGCGGGGCGAGAACTGACAAAAGCAGCAGTTCGAGGACTCGCAGGATCGACCGTGAAGAAGCTTGGAAGGGCATGGTGAAGGACCTGCAATACCAAGCGGCAGCTGATCGGCATGTCGAGCGATAATTTCGCAAAACCATGCAGCGCCGGGGGATTGCCACGGCGCTCTCGGTCTAGGCGACGCGTCGGTGGCTCAGACTTCTGCGAGGATGCCGTTGAGCGTTTGGCTCGGACGGAGCGCGGCGGAGGCTTTGGCGTCGTCGGGCTGGTAGTAGCCACCGACGTCGGCGGGTTTGCCTTGGACGGAGATGAGTTCGTCGACGATCTGCTTTTCGTTCGCGGCGAGTTTCTCGGCGATCGGCGCGAAGGTTTTGGCGAGATCGGCGTCGGCGGATTGCGCGGCGAGGGCTTGGGCCCAGTAGAGCGCGAGGTAGAAGTGGCTGCCGCGGTTGTCGATCGTGCCGAGTTTGCGGCCGGGCGATTTGTCGTTCTCGAGGAACTTGCCGTTGGCGGTGTCGAGGGTGTCGGCGAGGACCTTGGCCTTCGCGTGCTTCGCGACGATCGAGAGATGTTCGAAGCTGGCGGCGAGGGCGAAGAATTCACCGAGGCTGTCCCAGCGGAGGTAGTTTTCCGCGAGGAACTGCTCGACGTGTTTCGGCGCGGAGCCGCCGGCGCCGGTTTCGAAGAGGCCGCCGCCGTTCATGAGCGGAACGATCGAGAGCATTTTGGCGCTCGTGCCGACTTCGAGGATCGGGAAGAGGTCGGTGAGGTAGTCGCGGAGGACGTTGCCCGTGACGCTGATGGTGTCCTGCCCCTTCACGAGACGTTCGAGCGTGAACGTGCACGCGGCGGCGGGCGGGAGGATGCGAATGTCGAGGCCGGTGGTGTCGTGCTGCGCGAGGTAGGTTTTAACCTTCGCGATGAGCTGCGCGTCGTGGGCGCGTTTTTCGTCGAGCCAGAAGACGGCGGGCGTGTTGGAGAGGCGGGCGCGGTTGACGGCGAGTTTGACCCAGTCCTGCACGGGCGCGTCCTTCGTCTGGCAGGCGCGCCAGATGTCGCCCTCGGAGACGGCGTGTTCGAGGAACACGCGCGGTTGAGAGTTGAGAGTTGAGGGTTGAGAGTCGGTCACCTCGACCACGCGAACGGTGCCCGCGGCGGCGATTTGGAAGGTCTTGTTGTGGGAGCCGTATTCTTCGGCGGCCTGGGCCATGAGGCCGACGTTCGGGACGGAGCCAATGGTGCGCGGATCGAGGGCGCCGTTCTTTTTGCAAAAGTCGATGACGGCCTGGTAGACGCCGGCGTAGGAGCTGTCGGGGATGACGGCGATGGCGTCCTGGAGCTTGCCCTCGGCGTTATACATTTTGCCGCCGGCGCGGATCATCGCGGGCATGGAGGCGTCGACGATGACGTCGCTGGGGACGTGAAGATTGGTGATGCCNTGGTCGGAGTTGACCATGGCGACGGCGGGGCCGNTGGCGTAGGCGGCTTGGATNTCGGCCTCGATCTCGGCCTTCTTTTCGGCGGGGAGTTTTTCGAGTTTCGCGACGAGNTCGCCGAAGCCGTTGTTCAGGTCGACGCCGATTTCGGCGAAGGTGGCGGCGTGCTTGGCGAGGAGNTCNTTGAAATANGCGCGNACGGCGTGGCCNAAGATGATCGGGTCGGAGACCTTCATCATGGTGGCCTTGAGGTGGACGGAGAAGAGGACGCCGTCCTGCTTGGCCTGCGCGACCTGGGCTTCGAGGAAGCTCTGCAGGGTTTTGCGGCTCATGAAAGTGCCGTCGATGATTTCGCCGGCTTTGAGCGCGAGTTTGGGGAGAAGAACTTTCGTGGAGCCGTCGGCGGCGGTGAATTCGATGCGGACGGTGGTCGCCTCGGGGACGGTGACGGATTTCTCGTTGGAGAAGAAGTCGTCGCGGCCCATGGTGGCGACGCGGGTCTTGGAGTCGGGCGACCATTTGCCCATCGAGTGGGGGTGGGCGCGGGCGTAGTCTTTGACGGCTTTCGGAGCGCGGCGGTCGGAGTTGCCCTCGCGGAGGACGGGATTGACGGCGGAGCCTTTGACGCGGTCGTAGCGGGCCTTGATGTCTTTTTCGGCGTCGTTGGCGGGGGACTCGGGGTAATTCGGGACCTTGAAACCGTGCGACTGGAGTTCGGCGATGGCTTCCTTGAGCTGCGGGACGGACGCGGAGATGTTGGGCAGCTTGATGATGTTGGACCTCGGGCTTGAGCGTGAGGGCGCCGAGTTCGGCGAGGTGATCGGCGACGCGCTGCTCGGGCGGGAGAAGGTCGGAGAGGGCGGCGAGGATGCGGCCGGCGAGGGAGATGTCGCGCGTCTCGACGTTGATGCCCGCGTGCTTGGTAAAGGCCTGCACGATCGGCAGGAGCGAGTAGGTGGCGAGCGCGGGGGCTTCGTCGGTCTTGGTGTAGATGATCGTCGGATTCGCGGACATGATGAGAAAGAGAGTTCGTCACGTAAGCGGCGGTGACAGAGGCGGTCAAAAGCGAATTACGCGGAGCTGTCACAAAACGCGGGGCGGTTTCGTCCGAGAGTTTGTATGAATAATCCAACGACATCGACGATTGGGACGAAGCAAGCGGCGCCGCGGCTGAATTATGCGAAGGCGGCGCCCCGGGTGATGGAGGCGATGCTGGCGCTGCAGGCGGCGGCGGATGAGACCGGGCTGGACGAAACGCTGCTGAATCTGGTGAAGCTGCGGGCGTCGCAGATCAACGGGTGCGCGTTCTGCATCGACATGCACGTGCGCGAGGCGAAAGCGATCGGGGAGACGGACGAGCGGCTGCATCTGCTGGCGGCGTGGCGCGAGGTGGATGTTTACACGGCGCGCGAAGAGGCGGCGCTGGCGTGGACGGAGTTGCTGACGCGGCTGGCGGGGACGCACGTGAGCGAGGGTGATTACGCGGCGGCGCGGGCGGTGTTTTCGGAGAAAGAGCTCGCGGAGCTGTCACTCGTGATCGTGGCGATCAATGGGTGGAATCGGTTGAACGTGGGGTTTCGGATGCCGCCGGGGTTTGGGGAGTAAAGTGGCAAGAGAAAGCGAAGGTTGCGCGGCGAGCGCGCAACCTATCATCGTGACGAAGGCGAACGCATGAGGATCGACGATTTCACGGAGCATCGGGCGCTGTTGTTCGGCATCGCGTATCGGATGCTGGGGAGCGTCGCGGAGGCGGAGGATCTCGTGCAGGAGACCTTCGTGCGCTGGCAGCGGCAGGATCCGGCGGCGATCGAGACGCCGAAAGCGTGGCTGGTGGCGACGATCACGCGGCTGGCGATCGATCAATTGCGATCGGCGCGGCGGCGGCGGGAGGATTATGTCGGCGTGTGGTTGCCGGAGCCGATCGTGGACGAAACCGCGCCGGCGCCGGACGCGCGGGCGGCGCTGGCGGATTCGCTGGGCGTGGCGTTTTTGTTTTTGTTGGAGACGCTGGGTCCGACGGAGCGGGCGGCGTTTTTGCTGCGCGAGGTGTTTGGATACGATTACGACGAGATCGCGGAGATCGTGGGGAAGAGCGAAGCGAATTGCCGGCAACTCGTGAGTCGCGCGAAGCGGCAGCTCGCGCAGCGGGAGCCGGAGACGTCGAAGCCGCTGCGAGGCGCGGAGGAGCTGGTGCGGCGGTTTTTGGCGGCTTGCACGAGCGGGCAGGTGGGCGAGCTGCTGGCGGTGTTGTCGGAGAATGCGGTGCTTTACTCGGATGGCGGCGGGCGCGTGCGGGCGGCGCTACGACCGATCATTGGCGCGGATCGGATCAGCCGGTTCTATGCGGGGCTGCACGAGCGGGCGTTTGCGGGAGCGAAGGCGGAGCTGGCGAGCGTGAACGGGGAACTCGGCGCGGTGATGCGGCAAAGCGACGGGCGACGGTCGGTGTTCGCGTTTGCGGTCGCGGAAAACCGGATACGCGCGATCTACGTGGTGATGAATCCGGAGAAGCTACGGTCCGCCGGAGATATTTCGCCCGACGTCAGTCGATGAGGGCGGAGTAGTAGCCGTTGGCCCAGGTGGCGAAGATGTCGTCCTGGTTGAACGGGACGTGTTGGAAGAGGACGATCGAGACGAGGCGCTCGGCGGGGTCCATTTCGACTTTCGTCGTCGCGGCGCCGTCCCAGCCGAAGGTGCCGGGCGTGCCGAGGAGTGTGCTCTGACCGAGGTCGGTGAGGATGCGGACGCCGAGGCCGAAGCCTTGCGAGGGGATGTTGAACGGGTGTGGGTTGGCGAGGTGGGCGATGTGGTTTTGGGTCATCAGCTCGACCGTCTTGCGGCTGAAGATGCGCGCGCCGTCGAGTTCGCCGCCGTTGAGGAGCATTTGCGCGAAGCGAAGGTAGTCGCTGGCGGTCGAGTAGAGTCCGCCGCCGCCGCTGAAGAAGGGGCGGTCGGGGCCGGCGAGCGGGGCGTTGGCCCAGGCGTTGGGGACGAGCTTTCCGGCGGAGTCGCGTTGATAGACTTTGGCGAGACGAGATTGTTTTTCCGCGGGCACCCAGAAGCTCGTGTCGCGCATGTTCAGCGGAGCGAAGATGCGCTGTTGAAGAAATTGATCGAGGGGCTGCCCGGAGACTTTTTCGACGATGGCGCCGAGGATGTCGGTGTTGATGCCGTAGCGATAGCGGGTGCCGGGTTGTTCGTGGAGAGGGACGTTGGCGAGGCGTTGGATGAAATCGTCGAGGCTGGAGGCTTCCCAAATTTTCGCGCGTCGCATGAGTTCGCCGGGAACGGCGTCGGACGACCACGCTTCGTCGTAGTAGTAACCGGCGGTGTGCGTGAGGAGGTCGCGAATGGTGAACGGGCGAGTGGCGTCGGTGAGCTCGGGAGCGTCGGCGGTGCCGCCGGTGAGGACTTTGCGGTTCGCGAGAGCGGGAAGGTATTTTTCCGCGGGGTCGCCGAGTCTGAGGCGGCCTTCTTCCATCAACATGAGGACGGCGGTCGAGGTGATGATCTTCGACATGGAGAAGATCTTCACGATCGAATCCTTTTGCATGGGCGCGCGGGCTTCGAGGTCGCGATGGCCGTGAGCGCGGAAGTCGACGATTTCGCCGTCGCGCGCGAGCGCGAGGATATAGCCGGAGTATTTGCCGGCGTCGACGACGTCGCGGAGGTTGCGATGAAGCGTGTCGAGACGTTCGCGAGAGAAGCCGGCGGCGGCGGGTTCGTCGGCGGTGGGGAGCGGCCAATCGGAGTTGGCGCGGGTGGTGGCGACGGCGGTCGCGAAGGCGAGCGAAGCGAGGACGGAGCGGAGGGTGAGCGGGAGCATGGGGAAGTAACGGAAATCAGGAGTAAACGGCGCCGCCGAGCAGGCGCGGGCCATCGTAGAAGGCGAGAATCTGGCCGCTGGCGAGACCGCGTTGCGGGTCGCGGAAACGGACGAGCGCGGTGTTTTCGGCTTCGGGAATGAATTCGAGCGGGACGCGCGGATCGCGGTAGCGGACGCGGCCTTCGAGGTGTTGCGCGGAGGTGATGGGGTCGTTGATCCAACTCAGCGAGTGGACGCGGACCTCGCGTTGGAAGAGACCGGGGGCGTCGGGCGAATCGAANGCNACGAGNAGCGCGCGNTCNGCGGNGCGTTTGCCGACGACGACGTAGGCTTTGTNGTCGGTGTTGGACGGNATGCCGATGCCCTTGCGCTGGCCGAGCGTGTAAAAGTGAAGACCGCGATGTTCTCCGAGGACACGCTCGTCGGTGGCCCGGATGATCGGGCCGGGAGCGTCGGGCACGTAGGCGCGAAGAAAATCCTGCATCTTCACTTCGCCGATGAAGCAGATGCCCTGGCTGTCTTTTTTCTCAGCGGTGGCGAGGCCGGCTTCGCGGGCGAGGCGCCGGAGTTCGGGTTTGGCGAGATGACCGATGGGGAAACGGGCGTCGCGGAGCTGGTCCTGCGAGAGGAGGGCGAGGAAGTAGGATTGGTCTTTGTTGGGGTCGGCGCCCTCGAGGAGGGAGAAGGCGTCGGGCGACAGGGCGGCGCGCTGCGCGTAGTGGCCGGTGGCGACGGCGGAGAAGCCGTGGTCGCGAGCCCAGGCGCGGAAGACGCCGAACTTGATCTCGCGATTGCACATGATGTCGGGATTCGGCGTGAGGCCGCGCGCGTAACCATCGAGCAAATACGCGACGACGCGCTCGCGGTAATCGCGCATGAGGTTGACGACGCGAAACTCGATCCCGATCTGGTCGGCGACGCGGCGGGCGTCGTCGATGTCCTGCATCCACGGGCAGTGGCCGATGACGTTGTCCTCGTTGATCCAGTTTTTCATGTAGGCGCCGACGACGTCGTGGCCCTGCTGTTTGAACAGGAGCGCGGCGACGGAGCTGTCGACGCCGCCGGACATGGCGACGAGGATTTTTTCGGGAGCGGACACGGCGAGAAGCGACGAGCGGGGAGAGGGGATTGTCAATTGAACGGATTCGCCCGCTGGAGGCTTGCGGTGCGGGTCGGCGTGGGAGGAGGCTGAAGAATATGAAATGGGTTGCGTGGATTTTGATGGCGTCGGTGAGCGTGACGGTGGCGACGGCGCAATTCGTGCCGACGGTGAGCAAGCCGGAGCGGCCGATTCCGGCGATCGAGCGCGTGGTGATCATCAGCGTCGACGGGCTGCGTCCGGATCGCGCGTTGCTGGCGGACATGCCGGTGTTGCGGGGGATGTTGCGCGAAGGGGCGTATACGTTTTGGGCGAAGACGACGGCGGTGGCGATCACGTTGCCGTCGCACACGAGCATGGTGACGGGCGTTTCGCCGGCGCGCCACGGCATCAGCTGGAACAGCGATTTGCCGCTCAGCGAGCAGGTGTATCCGCGCGTGCCGACGCTGATGGAGATGGCGAAGAACGCGGGCTACACGACGGCGATGGTGGCGGGGAAGTCGAAGTTCACGTCGCTGCAGAAGCCGGGGACGTTGACGTATTCCTTCGTGCCGGCGCCGAATACCGGCGGCAATGAGATCGTGGTGAGCGAGGCGGTGAAACTCATCGAGGAGCAGAAACCCGAGGTGTTGTTTCTGCATTTTCCGGACGTCGACGGCGCGGGGCACGGGAAAGGGTGGGGCTCGCCGGAGCAGACGGCGGCGATCGAAAAAACGGATACGCACCTCGGCGAGGTGCTCGCGGCGCTGGAGCGCGCGGGTTTGCGCGAGTCGACGCTCGTGATTTTAAGCGCGGATCACGGTGGTGCGGGGTTGACGCATGGGGCGGATGATCCGCGGAGCCGGCATATTCCGTGGATCGCGAGCGGGCCGGGCGTGCGAAAAGGATTCGATCTGACGCGCGTGGCCAAGCTTCAGGTCAACACGGAGGACACGTGTTCGACGGCGTGTTACGTGTTGGGGCTGCCGCAGCAGCCGTATTTCGAGGGCAAGCCGGTTTACGAGGCGTTTGTGGAGGCCAAGTAAGCCTCGACTCGTCTGGGGTGTAGAGAGGGAGGCGGGGGCGGCGCACGCGGAGAGTGCGCCCTACCGGCGCTGCCGCGCGATAGGTGGCGCGCGGCGTTATTTCTTCTTTTTGCCGGGCTTCTTGGACTCGATGTTCAGATACGTCTTGTTGAGCATCTGGCTCTCGTAGAGCTCGAGGAGGCGGACGCCTTCGCGGGGTTTGACCATGTCCTTGCGGGTGGCGGCGTCGATTTGGGCCTTCATGCGGCGGCAGAGGTCTTCCTGCTGGTATTGCACGCCCTCGATGACGTCGGCGATGCGGGAACCGCTGAGCGCTTCCTCGATGTAGAAGCCGTTGGGTTCGTCGTCTTCGAGAAAGACGTGCACCTCGTTCACGCGACCGAAGAGATTGTGGAGGTCGCCCATGATGTCCTGGTAGGCGCCGGTGAGGAAGATGCCGAGGTAGTAGGGTTTCGAGTTCAGCGGGTGGAGCGTGATGTATTCCTTCACGTCCTGGAGGTCGATGAACGAGGAGATCTTGCCGTCGGAATCACAGGTGATGTCGACGAGGATGGCGTTGACGGTGGGCTTCTCGTCGAGGCGGTGAAGCGGCGCGATCGGGAAGAGCTGTTTCAACGCCCAGTGGTCGAGCAGCGACTGGAAGACGGAGAAATTGCAGACGTATTGATCGGCGAGAAGCGTGTTGAGGTCGTGCAGTTCCTCGGGCTGGTAACCGGTGTCGCGGCCTTCCTTCGCGATTTGCTCGCAGATCTGCCAGAACAGGGATTCGGCGGCGGCGCGATTTTCGAGATCGAGGTAGCCGAGGTTGAAGAGCGAGAAGGCCTCTTCCTTTTTCTGGATGGCGTCGTGAAAACGCTCGAGCCGGCCGAGCTTGGATTTGTTTTTTAGCATCAGCTCGAGGTCGGTGACGACCTTGTGTTTCACTTTCGGCTGGTGCTGCTGGCCGAGCGATTCGCGCTTGTTGATGCGCTCGAAGACCTCGACGACGAGGAGGGAGTGGGGGGCGACGATGGCGCGGCCGGACTCGCTGACGATATCCGGAACTTCGATACCGGAGGCGGTGCAGATCTCGCGGATGTTGAAGACGACGTCGCGCGCGTATTCGTCGAGCGAGTAGTTCATCGACGATTCGAAGTTCGTGCGGGAGCCGTCGTAGTCGATACCGAGGCCGCCGCCGACGTCGAGGTAGCCCATGGGGAAACCCATGCGCGAAAGCTGGCAGTAGAAGCGCGTCGCCTCGATGACGGCGTTCTTGATCGTGATGATGTTCGGGACCTGCGAGCCGATGTGGAAGTGGACGAGGCGGAGGGCGCTGGTGAGTTTGGCGGCCTTCAGCTTTTCACAGGCGAAAAGGATTTCGGCGGTGTTGAGGCCGAACTTGGCGTTGTCGCCGGTGGACATGGCCCACTTGCCTTCGCCGCGAGTCTGGAGTTTCGCGCGGAAACCGATGAGCGGTTTCACGCCGGTTTCGGCGGAGAGGCGGATGATGTCGTCGAGCTCCGCGAGCTGTTCGACGACGAGGATGATCTTCTTGCCGAGTTTGCGGCCGAGGAGCGCGAGCCGGATGTAGTCGTTGTCCTTGTAGCCGTTGCAGATGATGAGGCGTTGCGAGCCCTCGTGCATCGCGAGCGCGATCATGAGCTCGGGCTTGGAGCCGGCTTCGAGACCGTAGTTGAAGTCCTTGCCGGCGGCGACGATCTCGTCGACGACCTCGCGGAGCTGGTTGACCTTGATGGGGAAGACGCCGCGGTATTCGCCGTTGTAGCCTTCGTCCTTGATGGCGCGCGCGAAGCTCTCGTTGAGCTGGATGACGCGGTGGCGGAGGAGATCCTGGAAGCGGATCACCATCGGCGCGCGCAGGCCCATTTCGAGCGCCTCGTTGACGACGTCGAGGACGCGGATGCCGCGTTCATCGGCGCGCGGGCGGATGTTGACGAAGCCTTTGTCGTCGACCGAGAGGTGGCCGGAACCCCAGCGCTTGAACCCGTAAAACTCTTCGGACTTGGCGGCGGACCAGGCGGATGCGGATTTGTTTTTCAACGAGGGAAACCGGGGGACTTATGGCTTGCTTTTGCGAACACGGAATTCGTTAGATGCGTGTTTTCTTTTTTCAAATCACTCAACACGCAATGACGAAAATGCTCTCGCTCAACGACGCCTCGCTCTTCCTCGCCCAGCAACAACCCGCGCCGGGCCCNGGNGGCGGNCTNATGAGCCTGCTGCCGATGATCCTGATCTTCGCGGCGATGTATTTTCTCATGATCGCGCCGCAGCGGAAGAAGCAGAAGCAGCACGAGGCGATGCTGAAGGCGTTGACGACGGGTGACGAAATCGTGACGAGCGGCGGTATCTACGGAACCATTACAAATGTGAAGGAAGACCGGTTCGTCGTGCGGGTGGCCGACAACACCAAGATCGAGATCGGCAAGGGCTTCGTGAGCGCGGTGGTGAACAAAGCCGGCGGCGAAACCAAGAAATAAGCTCCGCGCACCGCTCGATGCGCGGACTCCGCCTGGCGGAGCGCGCGTCTCGCTCCCCAGATTTTTAAACCCAAACCAACCATGTTCAGACGCAACCTCTGGAAGATCGCCATCTGCCTCGCCGTCGTGCTGTGGGCAGCGGGAACGCTTCTGCCCCTGCAAGACCGGCCCTTCGCGGACTACGTGAAGGAGCACGCGACCGCAAAGACCTCGGAGTTCAACGCATTGCTCGCGGAAGCGACGGCGATGAAGAACAACGGCCAGGCCTTGAGCGAATTCGTCGCGCTCAAGCAGCTCGGCCGCGAGCGGAAGATCGATCTTTCGCAGTATTTTCCGGAAGTCCGGCTCGAAAGCACGCTGCGCAACATCGAAAAGCGGAACGAGATTTTGCTGAACGAGCTGCTGCGGCGCTCGAAGAGCAATCTGCAGCTGGGCCTGGACTTGAAGGGCGGCGTGGCCTTCACGCTGGAAGTCGACGAGCGGGCGGTCGCGGACCAGCCCGAGCACGAGCGACAGGAGAAGTTGCAGAAGGCGATCGATATCATCAGCACGCGCATCAATGCGTTCGGCGTGGCCGAGCCGATCGTGCGGCCGATCGGCGACAATCGCATCGAAGTGCAGCTGCCGGGTGTCAGCACGAAGGACAACCCGGAGGTGGTCGATGCGGTGAAGAAGCCGGCGCGGTTGGATTTCCGCATCGTGCATCCCACGCAAACTCCGCTCAACACGCCGCCGGGCGAAGTGCCGCCGGGCTACGAGGCGATGACGCTGGAGCAGGAGGACCGGAACGGCCAGGTGCACACCGAAGAATTGTTCGTGAAGCGCCGGCCGGAGATGACCGGCGAGGCGATCGACACGGCGTTTGCCCGTCCCGATCTCTACGGAAAGCCGGAGATCATTTTGATGTTCACGAGCCAGGGGCGGCAGCGGTTTGCGCAGGTGACGCGTGAGATCGTGCAGGAGGCGCAGCGCACCGGCAGCGTCGGGCGCCTGGCGATCGTGCTCGATGGCACGCTTTATTCGGCGCCGCGCGTGGAGCAGGAAATCGACAACGATTCCGCGCAGATCACGGGCAGCTTCACGGATCGCGAGGCGATGAATCTGGCGAACGTGCTCAACAACCCGCTCGACCTGCCCTTGGTCGTGAAGGAGCAATACGAAGTCGGTCCGTCGCTCGCGACTGACGCGGTGGTGAGCGGCCGAAATGCCTTCATCATCAGCACGGTGCTCACGATCGGATTCATCGTGGCCTTCTACACCATCGGTGGCGTGGTCGCGGCGATCGGCATGGGCATCAACGTGCTGATCACGCTCGGCATCATGGCGAGCTTTGGCGCGACGCTGTCGATGCCGGGCATCGCGGGCATCGTGTTGACGCTGGCGATGTCCGTCGACGCGAACATCCTCATCTTCGAGCGCATGCGCGAAGAAATGCGGTTGGGCAAATCCCTCGGCGCGGCGTTGGAGGCGGGCTTCGACAAGGCGTGGTCGGCGATCTTCGACTCGAACGTCACGACGTTCTTCGTGGCGATGATCATGTATTTCCTCGGCACGGGCCCGGTGAAGGGCTTCGGCCTGACGCTCGGCATCGGTATTTTCTCGACGATGTTCGCGGCGGTGGTGGTCAGCAAACTCGTGTTGGAGGCGCTGATTCACCCGGGCGCGATCAAGTCGCTGAAGATGTTCTCGGTGCTGCAGGACACGAAGTATGATTTTCTCAAATACGCGAAGCCGGCCTTCATCCTTTCCTGGGTGATCGTGCTGCTCGGCGTCGTGGTGGTCGGGTTCAAGGGCAAGTCGGTGTATGGCGTCGACTTCCTTGGTGGCGACATGGTGTCGCTGAACTACACGCAGCGGCTCGAAGTGGGCCAGCTGCGTCAGGCGGCGGAACGGGCCGGGATCGCGGAGGCGACGTTTGCCTACCAGACGGCGCTCGGCACGGACAACGAGACGCTGAAAGCGACGGTGCCGTTCGAGCAAGGCGGACAGCTGGTGGAAGCGCTGCAGGAGGCGTATCCGCAGGCTGGATTCGAGCTGGCCGGTCAGACGCGGATTGGACCTTCGATCGGCGAAGAGATTCAATGGAATGCCTTCTGGTCGATCTTCTGGTCGATCCTGCTGATCATGGGCTACGTGGCGTTCCGGTTCGAGTTCGGCTACGGCATGGGCGCGATGATTTCGACGATCCACGACCTTCTGATCACGATCGGCCTGTTCGTGATGTTCGGCCGGCAGTTCAACGCCTCGATGGTCGCGGCGATCCTGCTGATCGCGGGTTACTCGATCAACGACACGATTGTCGTGTTCGACCGGATACGCGAAGAGTTGAAGCTCAATCCGACCACGTCGCTGCGTGACATCATCAATCGCTCGTTGAACCTGACGCTTTCGCGCACGGTGATCACCGGCGGCACGACGCTGCTGACGGCGGTCACGCTGATCGTGGTGACCACGGGAGATGTGAACGACATCGCGTTCACGCTGCTCATCGGTGTGATCACGGGCACGTTCTCGTCGCTCTTCATCGCGGCGCCGGTGTTCTTCTGGTGGCACAAGGGCGATCGGAAGCACGTCGAGGCGCATCACGACATCGCGCCGAAATACGAGTGGACGGGCTCGAGCAAGGCGTCGCACTAAAGCGGTAGGGCGCGTTGTCCTCGACGCGCCGTGAACGTTCGGTCGCATCGTGCGGCCGAACGGCGGATGAGGGATCATCGGCCCTACCTTCCGAGCCATGCGCTGGACCTATACGCCGTTGCCCGCGGGGCAGATCGAGGCGTTCAGCAAGAGCGCCGGGGTGAGTCGCGTGCTCGCGGAGCTGTTGTTGCGCGCGGGTTTCGCGGAGCCGGGAGCGTGCGCGAAATTTCTCGAGCCGGCGCTCGCGGCGCTGAACGACCCGTTTCTGGTGCGGAATGTCGACCAAGCCGCGACGCGGCTGCGGCAGGCGATCGCGCGGCAGGAGAGCATCGTCGTGCTGGGAGACTACGACGTCGACGGCGTGAGCAGCACGGCGCTGCTGGTGAGCGTGCTGCGGCGATTCGGGCTGACGCCGCGCTTCGTGGTGCCGCGGCGCGCGGAGGACGGCTACGGGTTGACGCGCAGCGCGATCGATCGCGCGCTGGAGGAGGGAAAGCCGGATTTGTTCGTGGTGTTGGATTGCGGAACGAATTCGCACGACGAGGTCGCGTATCTGCGCGCGCAGGGGATCGACGTGATCGTGCTCGATCATCATCGCTGCAAGGATCGCGCGTTGGACGGGATGTTGATCAATCCGCACGTGCACACGGACGGCAACGGCTGCGAGGAGGCGTGGCGGCATCTGTGCACGGTAGGGTTGGTGTTCAAGCTCGCGCACGGGCTGTTGAAGCAGTTGCGCGCGGAAAACCATCCGGTGGCGTTTCGCATCAAGTTGCGCGATCACCTCGATCTGGTCGCGCTGGGCACGGTGGCGGACCTGGTGCCGCTGGTGGGGGAGAATCGGATACTGGCCCGGCATGGGCTCAGCATTTTGCAGGAGACGCGCCGGCCGGGGTTGCGGGCGCTGATGGAAGTGGCCGGCGTGAGGCCCGAGCACGGAATCGCGCCGGTGGACATTTCGTTTCGGTTGGGGCCGCGCATCAATGCGTCGGGACGGTTGGCGGACGCGGCGTTGTCGGTGGAGCTGTTGTTGAGCGAGGACGAGGCGTTTTGCTTCGAGACCGCGCGGCAGCTGGATGCGTTCAATCGCGAGCGGCAGGAGATCGAACGCAAGATCACCGAGGAAGCGGAGAAGATGATCGAGACGCACTTCGCGGACTGGCCGGGCATCGTGTTGTTCAGCGAGGACTGGCATCCCGGTGTGGTGGGCATCGTGGCGGGACGCGTGACGCGGAAGTATCACCGGCCGTGCGTGGTGCTCGGGAGCGAGGGGGAGCTGGCGAAGGGGTCAGGGCGGAGCATCGACGGCATCAATCTGGTCGAGGTGCTGGGATCGTGCAGCGAGCAGCTCACGAGCTGGGGCGGACACCCGATGGCGGTGGGAATCGCGTTGCGAAAGGAAAATTTGGATACGTTTCGCGTGCGGTATGCGGAGGCGGTGCGGCTGGCGTCGGGCGACGGTTTGGGCGAGCCGCGGTTGGATCTGGCGGCGTGGCTTCTGCCGGAGCAGATCACGCAGCGGTTGATGGAGGAGTTGGATTCGCTGCATCCGTTTGGGCAGGGGAATCCCGAGCCGACGTTTGGTGTGCGCGGCGTGGTGCTGAGTGCGCCGCCGGAGATTTTCAAGGAGCAGCATTTTCGTTTTCAGCTCGATGATGGACGCGGACGCCGGTTGCACGGCGTGGCCTGGAAAATGTCGCATCGTATTCCGCCGCCGGGAGTCCCGCTGGATCTCGCGGTGGAGTTGAAATGGAATCATTTCAACGGACGGAAATTTCTTCAGCTGTGTCTGATCGACTGGCGTTTCGCGAACGTGTGATTTCGGGTAAATTCTCGCTTGCACTTCGGAACGGAAACTTGCTTGTTCTCGCGCTCTTTCACGCACCCGTAGCTCAATTGGATAGAGCATCTGACTACGGATCAGAAGGTTTGGGGTTCGACTCCCTACGGGTGCGCCAGTTTGCGAAAAACCCGGCTCGAACGAGCCGGGTTTTTTCGTGAGGAGAGGCGAAGATCGGAGGCGCAAAAAAGGCCGATGCGGGAAAGCGTCGGCCTTGAAATGGGAGCGGCGAGGGCGGTCAGTTGCGACCGGCTTTGCCGCCGCGCTTGGACTTGGCTTCGATGAACTCGCGAATCACGTCCATACGCTGACGAACGCGGTCCTCTTCCTCGATTTCCTCGCTCGAGCGGATGGCTTCGTGCTTGGCCATCGCCTTGCGGATTTTCGACAGGGCGAGGTATTCGAGCTGGCGGATGCGTTCGCGCGTCACGTGGAAGCGCTTTCCGACCTCCTCGAGCGTGAGCTCGTCTTTGCCGTCGAGCCCGAAGCGAAGGCGGATGATTTCCGCTTCGCGTTCGTCCAGCGAGGCGACCATGGCGTGGAGGTCGGAGTTGAGGTTCTTCTCGCGGAGGCCTTCGAAGGGGCTGACAGCGTTGTCGTCGCCGACGATCTCGCCGAAGGTCGCCGAATCGCCTTCCTCGTCCGACAGGGGCGTCGAGGGACGCGGGGCGAACGCTGACGGACTTCAGGTGCGCGACCTTGCTGGTCGGGATCTGAAGCTCGATCGCCAACTCTTCGTCCGTGGGCTCACGGCCGAGTTCCTCGGTGAGGGCCATCGCGGTGCGGCGCATCTTGGAGATCTTGTCGACCANNTGNACCGGCAGGCGGATGGTTTTCGACTGGTTGGCGAGGGCGCGCTTGATCGACTGTTTGATCCACCAAGCGGCGTAGGTGGAGAGCTTGCCGCCCTTGCGGGGGTCGAAGCGTTCCACGGCCTTGATGAGGCCGATATTGCCTTCGCTTATGAGGTCGAGNAGCGGCAGGCCGAAATCCTTGTAGTCCATCGCGATTTTCACGACGAGGCGGAGGTTGGCCTTGATCATGTGATCGCGGGCTTCCTTGTCGCCCTTGCGAATGCGCTTCGCGAGAGCGATCTCCTCGTCGATCGTGAGGAGGGGGGTCTTGCCGATCTCCTGCAGATAAAGTTGGAGATTGCTGCGGTCACCGTGGGCAATTTGCTCCGCGGGCGCGCGGTCCGGTTTCTCGAGGAAAGAGGGCGGTGCGTCTGGGAGATCGACTGCCGTCGGAACAAAGGTTGTTTCCGGCTCGGTGCCGGTGGAAAGGTTCTTGTTCTTGAGGGGCATGATACTGTGTAAGGTTAGAAGCGATGCGTTTTCAGTTTGTTCCCAACCCGTAGCGGAAGACGTTCCAGTTATAGATACGCGGCCGCCCCTAGGAAGTTACGGGGGAATGGGCCGGAGGGGCTGCGAATGTGGCACACATGCGGACGCGCGACGCGACAGGGTGTCGCAGGAGCGCTCGAGAAACGAGGGGCGAACGCTTGAGCGTTGCCCTATGCAGAACGTCGAAACGCGGATGCGTTCCGCGAGCCGCGGCTAAAACTGCTCGGCCATCGCAACGGCTTTGAAGAGCGCGGAGGCCTTGCTGATCGTTTCCTGGTATTCGGAGGCGGGGACGGAATCGGCGACGACGCCGGCGCCGGCCTGGATGTGGATCTGGCCATCCTTCAGCAGGGCGGTGCGAAGCATGATGCAGGTGTCCATGTTGCCGTCGTAGCCGAAATAGCCGAGGGCGCCGGCGTAGAAGCCGCGTTGCGTGGGCTCGTAGGAGGCGATGATCTGCATGGCGCGGATCTTGGGAGCGCCGCTCACGGTCCCGGCGGGAAACGTCGCGCGCATGAGATCGTAGGCGGTGCGGCCGGGGGCGATGTCGCCTTCGACCTGCGAAACAATGTGCATCACGTGCGAGTAGCGCTCGATCACCATCAACTCGGGCACGCGGATCGAGCCGTAGCGACAAACGCGGCCGATGTCGTTGCGCGCGAGGTCGACGAGCATGAGGTGCTCGGCGCGCTCCTTTTCGTCGGCGAGGAGGTCCTTCTCCAGCGCCGCGTCCTCCGCCGGGGTGGCGCCGCGCTTGCGCGTGCCGGCGATCGGGCGGATTTCGACGAGACCGTCGGTGAGGCGCACATGGACCTCGGGCGAGGCTCCGACGATGGAAAAGTCGCCCGCTTCCAAGATGAACATGTAGGGCGACGGGTTCACGGTCCGCAGCGCGCGGTAGAGATCGAGCGGCGACTTCGTGAACGCGCGCGAGAAGCGTTGCGACGGGACAAACTGGATGATGTCGCCGGCGCGAATGTATTCCTTGCCGTCGTCGACGACCTTTTCGAAACGCTCGCGGGTGAAGTTGCCGGCGGGGACGGAGGGTTTGGCCGGCTCGATGAGCGGCGCGGGGGCGATTTCGCGCGGCTGTTTCAGGATTGCGTAAAGGTGTTCGAGTTCGGCGACGGCACGGTCGTAGGCGGCGGCGGGATCGCCGTTGACGTGGGCGTTGACGCAAAGTCGCAGCGTCTGCTTCGCGCGATCGAAGATCAGCAGCGAATCGGACAACATGAAGTAGAGGAGGGGCGTGCCGAGGTCGTTGGCCGGCGCGGTGGGGACGCTGGGTTCGACGCGGCTGACGTATTCGTAGGCGACGAAACCGACGGCGCCGCCGGTGAAACGCGGCAGGCCGGGGAGCGAAACGGGGCGGTAGCCGCGCATCTCGGTTTCGATCAGTGTGAGCGGATCGGCCGGGGTGGGGAGCGTTTGGGAGGGCTGGCCGGGGATGCGGATCTCGGTCGTGTCGGGACCGCAAATGAAAATCTTGCGCGGACGGCAGCCGATGAAGCTGTAGCGGGAGAGTGTTTCGCCGCCCTCGACGGATTCGAGGAGGTAGGAGGGACCGGCTTCCTTGAGCTTGGCGTAGGCGGAGACGGGCGTCTCGAAGTCCGCCATCAAATCGGTGCAGACGGGAATGACGTTGCCCTGGGTNGCGAGTTCAACGAACGCCTCTCGGCTCGGATGGATATTCATCGGCGAAGTCGGGCTTATGCGGTCGTGTCCGGGCGTGGGCAAGGCGATTGAGGGGCGGTAAACTGTAGCGGAGATCCGGACGCGCCGCTGTAGCGATGGCAGGGCGCGAATCAGCGGCGAAAAGCGCGCGCTTTCCGCTACGGGATCACTCGACCGTGACGGATTTCGCGAGATTGCGGGGCTTGTCGACGTCGCAACCGCGTTCGACCGCGATGTAGTAGCTGAGGAGCTGCACGGGAATGGCGGCGACGATCGGGAGCACGGCTTCGTGGCAGGCCGGAATGGGAATGACTTCGTCGGCGACTCCGGGCGGAAGTTCGGTGCCCTCGGTGACGATCGCGATGATCGGGCCTTTGCGGGCTTTGATCTCCTGCATCGAGGAGACGACTTTGTTGAAGATTTCGCTCTGGGGCGCGAACACGACGCTCGGGCACTTCTCGCTGATCAAGGCGATGGGGCCGTGTTTCATCTCGGCGGCGGGATAGCCTTCCGCGTGGATGTAGGAAATTTCCTTCAATTTGAGTGCGCCTTCGAGGGCGAGCGGGAAGAGCGACAGGCGACCGAGGAAGAGCATGTCGCTGACCTGGGCAAAGCGCTTGGCGATCTGGCGAATGTGCTCGGCCTGCTGCAGCGCGCGGCGAACGAGGTCGGGCGCGGCCTTGAGGGCGTTCACGTATTGGACGCCGTCGGTGTAACTCATGTCGCGCATGCGACCGAGGTAGAGCGCGAGCATGGCGCCGATGAGGATTTGCGACGTAAACGCCTTCGTCGATGCGACGCCGATCTCGGGTCCGACGTGCTGGTAGATGCCGCCGTCGGCCTCGCGCGCGATGCTGGAGCCGACGACATTGCTGACGGCGAGGGCGCGATGGCCCTTGCGCTTGGCTTCGCGGAGCGCGGCGAGCGTGTCGATCGTTTCGCCCGACTGGCTCATCACGAAGAAGAGCGTGTTCGGATCGAGCGGGGCGTTGCGGTAACGGAATTCGGACGCGTAATCGACCTCGACCGGCAGGCGAGCGAAGCGCTCGATGAGGTGTTCGGTGACGAGGCACGCGTGCCAGGCGGTGCCGCAGGCGGCGAAGAGGAAGCGGTCGATTTGGCGGAGTTCGCCGGCGGTGACGTTGAGGCCGCCGAACTGGGCGGTGCTGCCGTCGGCGGAGAAACGGCCGCGCATGGCGTTTTCGAGCGCGATCGGCTGCTCGAAAATTTCCTTCTCCATGAAGTGGGCGAAGTCGCCTTTTTCGGCGTCGGAGATCGACCAGGTGATCTTGTCGACGACGGGAGAAACGTCGGCCTGATCGCGCGTCGTGATGGAAAAGGACGCCGGCGTGACGTGAACGAGTTCGCCGTCCTTCAAGTAGACGACGTTTTGCGTGCGGCTGATGAGCGCGGAGGCGTCGGAGGCGATGATGTATTCGCCGTCGCCCACGCCGAGGATGAGCGGGGAGGCCTCGCGCGCGGCGACGATTTCGCCGGGGTAGTCGACGCAGAGCACGGCGATGCCGTAGGTGCCTTCGACGTGGAGCAGGGCTTTGCGCACGCTTTCGACGAAACGGTTTTGGCCGTTCTGATCGTCGGGCTCTTTGGCGTAATGATACGCGATGAGATTGCACAGCGCTTCGGTGTCGGTCTGCGAAGCGAAGCTGTAGCCCTTCCCCTCGAGGAAGGTTTTCATCTGCGCGTAATTTTCGATCACGCCGTTGTGAATGATCGCGAACTTGCCGTCGCTGCTGACGTGCGGATGGGCGTTGGCGTCGGTGACGCCACCGTGGGTGGCCCAGCGCGTGTGACCGATGCCGGTGGTGCCGCTGAACTGGCGGCGCGCGGTCTCTTTCACGAGGACGTCCACGCGTCCTACTTTTTTCGCTACATCCAGCTTGCGGCCCTGCAAAATACAAATTCCAGAGGAGTCGTAGCCCCGATACTCCAGGCGTTTCAGGCCCTCCAGAATAATTGCAGATGCTTTCTGCTTACCGACATAGCCAACGATACCGCACATATTTTCAGCTTTTAGTCTGGCGAAGTAAGCGGCTCGGATAAACGTGCTTCAAGGTTTAAACCCCAAAACATTTTGAACATGTCTCTTCAGAAACGCGTGTTGGCCGTGGTCATGGGTGGTGGTCGCGGCACTCGTCTCCATCCGCTCACACAGGAACGGTGCAAACCGGCCGTTCCGCTCGCCGGAAAATACCGGCTGGTCGATATTCCGATCAGCAACTGTATCAACTCCGACATCAACCGGATCTTTGTGTTGACGCAGTTCAACACAGCGTCGCTGCACCGGCACATTCAGTCGACGTATCACTTCGATCCGTTTGGCGGCGGGTTTGTCGATATCCTCTCGGCCGAGCAGACCGAGAAAAGTGTAGACTGGTATCAGGGAACCGCCGACGCGGTGCGGCGAAACCTGCTGCACTTCCGCGCGTTTCCGCACGATCTCGTGCTCATCCTCTCGGGCGACCAACTCTACCGGATGGATTTTCGCGACATCCTCGAGCAGCACGTGCGGACGGGCGCGGATGTGACGCTCGCGGCGGTGCCGTTTCCGGTTTCGAAAGTCGAGGGTCTCGGGTTGATGGGCGTGCACGACGATCTGTCGATTGAGCGGTTCGTCGAGAAGCCGAAGGACCCGGAGGTGATCGCGGGGCTCGCGCTCAGTCCGGCGCTCGAGGCGACGTTGAAGACGCCGTCAGAGGAGAAGCGCTGTCTGGCGTCGATGGGCATTTATGTTTTCAACCGCTCGGTGCTCGCCGAGGCGTTGGAGAACACGCAGGCGGATTTCGGCAAGGAGATCATCCCGGGACTGCTGGGGAAGAAGAAGCTCTATTCGTATATCTTCGAAGGTTACTGGGAGGACATCGGAACGGTGCACGCGTTTTTCGCCGCGAACCTCGCGCTCGCGCAGCCGTTGCCACCGTTCAACTTCTTCGAGCCTACCGCGCCGATCTACACGCAGGACCGCTATCTGCCGGCGTCGAAGCTCAACCGCTGCGACATCGACCATGTGGTGATCGGCGACGGGGCGATTTTGACGGATTCGCGGCTGAAGCACTGCGTGCTCGGCATTCGTTCCTACGTGGGCGAAGGCTGCGATCTGGAGGACGTGGTGATGATGGGAGCCGACTATTACGAGACGGCGGAGCAGCTCGCCGCGAATGTGGAGCAGGGACGTCCAAATCTCGGACTCGGAAAGCGCTGCCGGGTGCGCCACGCGATCATCGACAAGAATGCGCGCATCGGCGACGACTGCGTGCTGAGCGCGGAGGGGAAGCCCGACGGTGTTTACGCCAACGGCACGGTGATCATTCGCGATGGCGTCTTGTGCGTGACGAAGGGGGCGATTTTGCCGCCGGGGACGACGGTGTGAGGGGGACCCGACCTTCGTCGGGCAAGCCCATCGTGTATCCAAACGAGCCCGACAGACACGTCGGGCTCCTTTTATTTACGGCGGGACGCGAGGATCAGCGCGAAGCCGGCGAGGATGAGAAACAGGGAGTAGAACGTTCCGCGACTCATACCGAGGATGAGCGAGGCGTCGGGCTCGCGAAACACTTCGCAGATCGCGCGGGCGATCGCGTAGAGCAGGAAGAATTCGCCGGCGAGACGGCCCGGGGATTTCCGCGTGACGTCGGTTTTCCAGAAACGCCATTGCATCACCAGCAGGAGAAGGAGGCCTTCGAGCGCCGCTTCGTAGAGTTGCGAGGGATGACGCGGCACGAGCGGTTCGGGGCTTTGGGGGAAGATCACGGCCCAAGGCACGTCGCTGGGTTTTCCCCACAGCTCGCCGTTGATGAAGTTGGCGATGCGCCCGAAGAACAGGCCGACCGCGGCGACCGAGGCGACGAGATCGCCGAGGTGCAGGAAGGGAATTTTTTGTTTTCGCGCGAACCACGCGAGAGCGATTGCCACGCCCAGCATTCCGCCGTGGCTCGCCATGCCGCCTTCCCAAACGCGGAAGAAACTCAGCGGATCACGCAGGAGCGCGCCGGGATCGTAGAGAAGAAACGAGCCCAGGCGTCCGCCGATCATCACGCCAAGGACGAGCGCAATCATGAAGTCGGACACCTGGCTGGAGGGCAGTCGAGAGCGGCCGGCTTTCCAATACAGCGACAACAGCCAGCCGCCGATCAGGAAGCCGAGCAGGTAGGCGACGCCGTAATAGCGGATGCCGAAATTTTCCGAGAACCGGATGAGGAAAGGGCTCAAATCGTGAACCCAGTAGGCGAGCGGCGGCGGCGGTTGCAGCGGATCGAGCATGGCGATGCCTGCGAAGGTTCGCGCGTGCGGGCGCGAGAACAAACCCAATCTGTAACACCCAAAAGTGTCATACAATATATGACACTTTGGATGGGCCCCGCGGGTGAGAAGTGCGGGGGAGAAAAAGCTGTTGCGGCGGGTGCGGGTGGGGCGCGTAGTCGTCGGCATGAGCGAGCTGAAACGCACTCCGTTGCGCGACTTTCATGCGGCCCGTGGGGCGCGTCTGGTGGACTTTGCCGGGTGGGAAATGCCGGTGCAGTATCGCAGCATTCTCGAGGAGCATCGAGCGGTGCGCCGGGCGGCGGGGTTGTTCGACGTGAGTCACATGGGCGAGGTGGACGTGCGCGGGCCGGACGCGGCGAAGTTCCTCGACCGGCTGGTGACGAACGACGTGTCGAAGCTCTTTCCCGGGCGAATCCTGTATTCGCCGATGTGTTACACAAACGGCGGCGTGGTCGACGACCTGCTGGTTTACCAGAAGGCGCCGGGACGAGTATTTCATCTGCGTGAACGCCGAGCAACGTCGCGAAGGATGTCGCGTGGATGCAGGAGCAGGCGGCGGGGCTCGATGTGACGATTTCCGATCGGTCGGACGATTACGGGCTGCTGGCGATTCAGGGGCCGCGCGCGGCGGAGATCGTGCAGTCGCTGACGGGCGCGAAGCTCGGCGTGGTGAAATACTATCATTTCACCGAAGGCACGGTGGCCGGGGTTCACTGCCTGATCAGCCGGACGGGTTATACGGGCGAGGATGGTTTCGAACTGTATCACGCGGCCGGCGACTCGGTGGCGCTGGCGGAGGCGTTGCTCGCGGCGGGAGCGGCGCAGGGGCTCGAGCTGGCGGGGCTCGGAGCACGCGACAGTTTGCGGCTGGAGGCGGGGTATCCGCTTTATGGACACGAACTCTCGGCCGACATCTCGCCGATCGCGGCGGGGCTGGGTTGGACGGTGAAGTTCGACAAAGCGTCCGATTTCAACGGCCGCGCGGCGCTGCTGGCCGAAAAACAAAATCCGGGGCAAAAGGTCGTTTTCTTCAAAACCGGCGATCGCCGCATCGTGCGGGCGGACGCGCCGGTGCTCGACGAAGGCGGCGCGACGGTTGGCCGGGTTCTTTCCGGGACTTTGTCACCGGTGCTGAACGAAGCGATCGGGTCGGCGCTGGTTCCCAGCGCGGCGGTGGGGACGCCGTTGTCGGTCGATATTCGCGGAGCGCGGCTCGGGTTGCAGGTGGTAAAACCGCCCTTTCTGCCATTGGGCGCAAAATAGAACAGGTGCGTGCTTGCGCGGGGCGGAAAGTGCGGGCACACCGGATCGTTCCCCTCCACCGTTTCTTTCTTCCTCATGAGCAACGTTCCCGCCGATCTCCGCTACGCGAAGTCTCACGAATGGCTCCGCCTCGAGAACGATGGCACCGCGACGGTTGGCATCACCGACTATGCCCAAAACTCGCTGGGCGACATCACTTACGTGCAACTGCCGAAGATCGGCGCGAAGTATCAGGCCGGCCAGACCTTTGGTGCGGTCGAGTCGGTGAAGGCGGCCAGCGATCTCTACGCGCCGGTTTCGGGCGAGGTCGTTGCGGTCAACCATCACCTCGAAAACGCGCCCGAGACCGTCAACCAAGCGCCCTATGGTGACGGCTGGATGCTGAAGCTGCGGCTGTTGGATCCGGCCGAGGCGACGGCGTTGCTCGATGGCGCGGCTTACGAGCAGTCGCTCGATTGAGCGGGCGGGGAGCGCTCGCGTCGGACCGGCGGGCGCAGTCGCGGGAGACTCGCATCTTTCGAGCGGGGGGCGCGTCAGGCGCGGCACTTCCTGACGGAGCGGTCAGGTGAATTTTTTCATGTCGTTTTCCAGATTCATTCACGCCGGCTTGCTGCCCCTTCTCTTGCTGGCCGGCTGCAACAAGAAAGAGGCGGTGGCGATCCGCACGTCGGATCATGTGCAGCCGGTGGAGGTGACGGAGATCACGCGGCAGGATTTGGCGGAGACGTTGAACCTCGTCGGCTCCGTGGCGGCCAACGAATCGGCGACGATCCGGCCGGAGATCAGCGGACTCGTGCGCTCGATTCATTTCGAGGAGGGGCAGGCGGTGAACAAAGGGCAACTGCTCGTGAGGATCGACGACGCGGAGCTGAGGGCGCAGTTCGCGCAGAGCGAGGCGCGGTTTCAACTGGCGGAGTTGAACCTCAAGCGCGCGGAGCGGCTCGGCGAGAGCCAGAGCAACAGCGTGGCGGATGTGGATCGGGCGCGATCGGAATTTGCGTCGGCGAAGTCGGAGCTGGAGTTGATTCGCGTGCGGCTGGAGCGGTCGGAGATCCGTGCGCCGTTCGATGGCGTGCTGGGCGCGCGCACGTTGTCGCCGGGGGATTATGTGACGTCGCAGTCGGTGATCACGACGATCGACGACTTGAGCCGGCTGAAGATCGATTTTCAGGTGCCGGAGCGGTTTTCGGAAAAGGTGAGGCACGGCGCGGCGTTCAATGTGAGATCGCCGGCGTTGCCGGCGGGATCGCAGCTGAACGGGCAGGTGTATTTTGTGTCGTCGGTGGTCGACCGGGCGACGCGCTCGAGTGAGGTGAAAGGATTCGTCAACGTCGCGGCCGGCGGGCTGAAGCCGGGGATGTTTGCGAATGTCGAACTGGTGCTCGACGTGCGGAAACAGGTGCTGACGGTGCCGGAGGGCGCGATTCTCACCACGACGGCGGGCACGCAGATCGTGGTGGTGAACGAGACGGGTGACGTGAAGACGGCCGAGTTCATTCCGGTGAAACTCGGGCTGCGGGCGAAGGGTGTGGTGGAGGTTTCGCCGTTGAAGGGCGAACTCGATGAAACGCGCAAGGTTGTGGCGTCCGGTGTGGGAGCGTTGATTCTTTTTCCCGGCGCGAAGATCGAAACGCGGGAGTTCGTGAGGGAACTCGCAGCGGCGAACTGAGATGATCCTTTCCGACGTTTCCATTCGGCGTCCGGTCGTGTGCCTCGTGGCGTCGATTTTGATTTTGTTGATCGGCTATCTGGCGTTCGACCGGCTGCCGGTGCGGGAGTATCCGAACATCGATTCGCCGATCATTTCGGTGCAGACGACGTATCCGGGCGCGTCGGCGGAAGTGGTGGAAACGAAGATCACCGAGCCGCTCGAAAAGGAAATTTCGTCGATCGACGGCATTCGCGTGATCCGCTCGGTGTCGCGCGAGCAGCAGTCGGAGATCACGGTCGAGTTCAATCTCAAGGTCGACGTGAACGAAGCGGCGAACGATGTGCGCGATCGCGTGAGTCGTGCGCGCCGTCGGTTGCCGGACGAGATTTTGGAGCCGCAGGTCACCAAGACGGAAGCGGATGCGAATCCGATCCTGACCTTTTCGCTGAACTCGGACCGGCATTCGCGGCAGGAGCTCTACGACATGGCGGAGCGGTTCGCGGTGCAGCGCATTCAGACCGTGCCGGGCGTGGGCGCGGTGCAGATTCGCGGGCCGCGTTATGCGATGCGGCTGTGGATCGACACGGACCGGCTCGCGGCGTATTCGCTGACGGTTGCGGACGTGGAGCGCGCGTTGCGGCAGCAGAACGTGGAAATTCCCGGCGGGCGCATCGAATCGCTGTCGCGGGAGTTCACGGTGCGAACGCAGGGCAATCTGCGCGAAGTGGTCGATTTCGAGAACCTGATCCTCGCGGTGCGCGGAGGCTATCAAGTGAAGTTTTCGGACGTGGGGCGCGCGGAGCTCGGGTCGGACGATTACCGCGGCGAAAGTTATTACAAAGGGAAGCGCACGGTGGGTATTCAGATTTTTCGGCAGTCGCAGGCCAATCTCCTGGACCTGGCGAGTGGCGTGAAGGCGAAGATCCCGGACATCGCGGCAGATTTGCCGGACGGCGTGAGCATGGACATCGGGTTCGACAGCTCCGTGTTCGTCGATCGCTCGGTGCGCGAAGTTTACAAGACGCTGTGGGAAGCGGCGGCGCTGGTGGTGTTGATGATCTTTCTGTTTTTGCGCGACTGGCGCGCGACGTTCATTCCACTGCTGGCGATTCCGGTGTCGATTGTCGGTTCCTTCGCGGTGATGAGCTGGCTCGGGTTTTCGCTGAACGTGCTGACTTTGTTGGCGCTCGTGCTGGCGGTGGGACTGGTGGTCGACGATGCGATCGTGATGTTGGAAAACATCTATCGCCGCATCGAGGAGGGCGAAACGCCGATTCATGCGGCGGTGCACGGCGCGCGGCAGGTGGCGTTTGCGGTGATCGCGACGACGCTGACGCTGGCGGCGGTGTTTTTGCCGGTGGCGTTTCAGTCGGGGCAGACGGGGCGGTTGTTCTTCGAGTTTGGCGTGACGCTGTCGATCTCGGTGCTGGTGTCGGCCTTCGTCGCGCTGACGCTGACGCCGATGCTGAGCTCGCGCATGCTGAAGGTGAGGAAAGTCGACGGCCACGTGCGACACGGCTGGCTGTATGAGAAGACGGAGCCGTTCTTCGAGCGTTTGAACGGCTGGTATGCGGCGTGGCTGCGGGCGGCGTTGAAGTATAAGTGGCTCGTGTTGGCGGTGGCGGGGGCGATCGCGGCGCTCGGGCCGATCTTCTACGCGAAACTTCAGCGCGAGCTGACGCCGCTCGAGGACCGCGGGACGTTCAATGCGATGTTCATCGCGCCGGTGGGCTCCACGCCGCAGTATACGCATTACTACTCCGGGAAGATGGAGCAGATGATCCTGGAGATTCCGGAGATGGACCGGACGTTTCGGCGCAGCGGCGACAACAATCGCGGGTTCATGTTTGCGACGCTGAAGCCGTGGGAGGAGCGGACGCGGAAAACGCAGGACATTCTCGCGGAGCTGCGGGAAAAGTTTCGCCGGGAGATCACGGGCGGGCAGGCGTTTCCGGTGGCGGCGCGGCCGTTTGGGCAGCGCGGCGGATCCGCGGGTATTCAAATGGTGCTGCAGGGATCCGATTTCGACCAGTTGCAGAAACTCGGCGAGCAGATGTTGGTGGCGATGCGCGGCAGCAGTTTGTTTTTCCAGCCGCGCCTCGATCCTTCGCCAACGAAGCCGCAGCTGGAAGTTCGGATCGATCGCGCGAAAGCGGCGGACCTCGACGTGCCGGTGGCGGAAATCGCTGCGACGCTCGAAACGCTGTTTGGCGGGAAACGCGTCACGACGATTCAGCGGGGCAGCCAGGAATACGACGTGATGGTGCAGGTCGCGGATGAAGATCGCGCGACGCCGTCGGATCTTGGGCGTGTGTATGTGAAGTCGCTGAACGGGCAGTTGATCCAGCTCACGAATCTGGTGCAGGCGGACGAAAACGTGGTGCCGGAGAATTATCCGCACTTCGCGCGGTTGCGCTCGGTGACGGTGTCGGCGCAGCTCAATGCGAACGTGACGATCGGCGACGGCGTCGAGTTCCTGCGCGCGGAAGCGGAGCGTATTCTTCCGGCGGGCTACACGTATGCGTGGGACGGCGAAACGCGGGAATATGTCGAGAGCGCAAGCGACACCTTCATGCTGTTCTCGCTGGCGCTTGTATTCACATTTCTGATTCTCGCGGCGCAGTTCGAGTCGTGGATCCATCCGATCACGATCTTCACGGGGATCATCCTGGCGCTCGCGGGCGGCGTGGTGGTGCTTTACTGCACGCGGTTCTGGGGGCCGGCGATGACGGACAATCTGTATTCTCGCTTCGGGCTGATCATGCTGATCGGTCTCGTGGCGAAGAACGGCATTTTGATCGTGGAGTTCGCGAACCATCTCCAACTCGAAGGCAAGAACGCCTTCGAGGCGGCGTATGAGGCGGCGATCTTGCGGTTTCGGCCGATCTTGATGACGGCGATTGCGACGATTCTCGGCGCGGTGCCGATCGCGTTTGCGACCGGCGCGGGGGCGGAGACGCGCAATCCGATGGGCATCGTGATCGTGGGCGGGTTGAGCATCGCGACGTTCCTGACGCTGTTCGTCGTGCCGATCTTCTACATTCTCGTGGACCGGTTGTGCGTGAAGATCACGGGGCATTCCAGCGCGCACGGTTTGAAGACGGCGCAGGAAATCGAGCGGGAGACATCGGCGACGCACGTGCCGCCACAGGAGCCGGCGGTGTTGGCGAAGTAGCGTTTTGCGGAGGCGGTGGCGAAACGTTGACGCGTTCCGCTATGGCATGAAAAAGCCCGCGGGCGCGAGGCCGGCGGGCTGGGGGAGAAGCGAGAGTGGCGTTGCTTACTGTTGCTTCGCCGCCTTGACGGCTTTCATGCGGGCGCCGTTGTCGAGGATGCGCTTGCGAAGGCGCAGGCTCTTCGGCGTGACCTCGAGCAGTTCGTCGGCGGCGATGTATTCGATCGAGCGCTCGAGCGAGAGCTTCGTCGCGGGCGTGAGGCCGGCGGCGACGCCTTCGCCCTGGGAGCGGAAGTTGGTGAGCTTTTTCTCGCGGACGGCGTTGATGGCGATGTCTTCGTTGCGCGGATTTTCGCCGACGATCATGCCTTCATACACCTGCTCGCCCGGGCTGACGAAGAGCTTGCCGCGTTCCTGGCACATCACGAGAGCGTAGGATGTGGTTTCACCGGCTTCGGTGGCGATGAGCGTGCCGGTGACGCGCGTGAGCACTTCGCCGGCGTAGGGGCCGTATTCCTTGAAAAGGTGATTGGTCACACCGCGACCGCTGGTGGCGTTGATGACATCGATTTCGAGACCGATCAGGCCGCGCGTTGTGATCAGGGCTTCGATCATCGTCGAGTGGGGCAGCTTTTCCATGTTGGTGAGCTGGCCCTTGCGGTTGGCGAGATTCTGCATGATCGAGCCGACGCATTCGTCGGGCACTTCGATCCAGACGGTTTCGTAAGGCTCGAGGCGTTCGCCGTTGGGGCCCTTCTTTTCGATCACGGTCGGACGCGAGACAAGGAGCTCGTAGCCTTCGCGGCGCATCGTTTCGACGAGCACGGCCACCTGCATGGCGCCACGGGCGCGGACGTTGAAGACGCCGGCGCGATCGGAGTCTTCGATGTGGATGGAGACGTTTGTCTTCAGTTCGCGCATGAGGCGTTCGCGGAGCTGACGCGAGGTGACGAACTTTCCTTCCTGGCCGGCGAGCGGGCCGTCGTTGACCGCGAACTGCATCTCGAGCGTCGGCGGGTCGATTTGCTGGAAAGGAAGCGCGTGCGCGTCGTCGCGGATGTCGAGCGTGTCGCCGATGTCGACGTCTTCGAAGCCGGAGAGCCCGATGATGTTGCCGGCGGAGGCGCTTTCGACCTCGCGCTGGCCGAGGCCGGTGAACTCGAAGATTTTGGTGATGCGGGCGCGGACCTTCTTGCCGTTCTCGGCGTGGCGCAGCACGAAGACGGGGTCGCCGACCTTGACGCTGCCGCCGAGGATCTTGCCGACGGCGATGCGGCCGACGTAATCGCTCCAATCGATGTTGGAGACGAGCATG
>Ga0065721_10004324_pt1 | contig 31164 bp, 22 predicted proteins | sample Mesricmetagenome_FD_59108 | JGI IMG/M metagenome (GOLD analysis project Ga0065721, IMG submission 59108) | Mesophilic microbial community from rice straw/compost enrichment Sample: eDNA_1 v2 (version 2) | ecosystem: Engineered > Solid waste > Grass > Composting > Bioreactor | place: USA: Davis...
TGGTGCCGTGGACTGAAGTCCCGGCTTCTGTGATTCAAGCCCGCCTGCGCGGGCTCCAGTAGACGACGCTTAGACGACGCTGCTACGGATAAGCCGTAACGGCATCTCGACATCTGGAGCCCGCGGAGGCGGGCTTGAATCACAGAAGCCGGGACTTCAGTCCACGGCACCAACGGCCACGGGGGCCTAATCCCCCTCCTCGTCGTCCTCGGGGAGCAGGGGCGGGACGTGCCAGCGACCGCTGATCTGATGCCCGCGGCGGCGCAGGCGGCGGGCGCAACGCTCCACCAGGTCGCGCGCCACCAGCGCCTGCGGCAGCAGGATCACACCCTTCGGGCGTGGGGCGTCCGCGGGAGCGTCGGGGGCGACCATCTCCTCCTCTGCGACCCAGTCGCGCACCTCCAGAACGCCCTCACGGCGACGCTCTCCGCCAGAGTGCACCGGTCCGAGGGCCAGGACGATCAGGCGGGACGCCTCCGGGTCCACGTGCAGCTCGCGCGTGGCCCGGTCCCGCCGCACCACCAGCGGCGCGTCCTCGTCGCTCGCCAGCCGCATCCCCCAGGCCAGCGGCCCGTCTTCGGATCGCAACTGGTTTACCAGCGGGCGCGTCGTTCGGCGAAACCGGAGGGCATCGCGGTCCGCGGCCGTCAGGGGGGTCAGGAGGAGGCGGCCGCGTCGCCTTCCGTCTGCGTCGGGGGGAGCCTGGGGGTCCCGGATACGCCGTGTGAGGAACCGGAGCATGGCTTCCAGTTCCAGCTCGGTCGCCGAAAAACGAATCATTACACCCACGGAGGTGATTATATCAGTTACTATGTTTGCCTGCTTACGCGCCTCCGTGCAGGGCCCGCGCCAGCACCAAGAGTCCGCGCGCGATGCGGGGCGTCGGGCGGAAAAGGAGGTCCGCGGGGATGCGGTGGACGCGCCCCTCGCGGGCGGCGCGCAGACGATCCAGCGGCGGCGTGAGTTTCGCCGCACCGGCACCATCGGCCCGCCCCATGTCGCTCGCCGTCGCGATAACGTAGTGCGCGGGCTGCGCCGCCAGCAGGTACTCCTTCGAGACCACCGGAAACGGGTTGTTGCCCTTGAGGACGTTCACCCCGCCCGCGCGGCGAATCAGGTCGTCCACGAAGGAGCCGGGGCCGGCGCCGTAGAGCGGGGACGGGCTGACCTCCACAAAGACCGTGACCGGCTTCTTGCCCCGCGTCAGCTTCTCCGCCTGCGCTTCCAGAACGCGCATGGCGGCCTCCGCCTTCTTTGCGGTGCTCTGCCGGCCGGTGAGCACACCGAGCTGGTGCAGGTGCGCGACCACATCCGCATAGCGCAGAGACTTCTGCGCGAAGACCGGCGCCTTCAAGCGCCGGTCTAGCGTGGCGACTTCCGCCGCCGTTATCGTGGCGGACTCGGCGATCACAAGATCGGGCCGAAGAGCGAGGATGCGCTCATAGGAGGGCTTACCGTAGTCACCAACGCGCGTCAGGCGGCGCGAACCGTCCGCGGCGTAGTCATCCGCCGCGCTGACGCCCACCACGGCCCCGCCCGCCCCGAGCGCGAACAGGTTCTCGGTCACAGCCGGCGAGAGCGACACGATGCGCCGGGCTGGCCCCGCCGTCAGCGTCACCGTGCGGCCCAGATCGTCTTTCACGGTCAGGGGCATAGCGGCCGTTATGCCTCTTCCTTCGGGCGCTTCACCAGATCCTCGGGGAACCGGCGCACGGAGTACGGGGGGACCATGGTCAGCATGGTGTCGGGGTGCAGCACCGTGGCCAGGATCTCGGCAGACTCCGCCAGCCGCGGGCCGGGTCGGTTGAAGTAGGCGTTGCCGTCCACGGTGTAGCACTCCCCCTGCCGCACGGCGGGCAGGTCGTACCACCCGGGCGCTTCTCGCAGTATCTCCGCCTCCTCGATGGCGCGGTTGGCGTCGAAGCCGCAGGGGATGAGCACCAGCATCTCCGGAGCGAACGCCACGATCTCCTCCCAGGTGATCGTCCGCGATGGCACCCCCGCCTCGTCCCACGGGCCGGGCGTCGCGTTCGCCAGGGCGAGCAACTCCGGATTCCAGTGGCCGGCGGAGAACGGCGGGTCGGTCCACTCCAAGAGCAGGGTCCTTGGCCGCTCCGGCGCGGCGGCGGCCTTTTCGCGAACGGCCTCCCACCGGGCGCGCGTTTGCGCTACCAGGGCCTCTGCCTCGGCGGTGCGGCCCGTGGCCGCGCCCACCTGACGAAACGTCTCCAGCACCCCCTCCAGCGAGGTCGGCGCGAGGTCCAGCACCTCTACCGGCATCCCCTCCAGCGCCGCCACGGCCTCCGAAACGGCCCCGTGGTTCACCGCGCATACGTCGCACAGGCCCTGAGTCAGCACCAGATCGGGCTTGAGATCGCGCAGCAGGGCATGGTCGATGCGGTACAGGGATTCGCTGGCCGCGACCGAGGCGCGTACCGTCTCATCAATCTCGCGGGAGGATGCCTCGGGGCTGTCGGCGAGAACACTGGAGGTGACGACGGGCAGGCCCTCGACGACTTCCGGCGGGTAGTCGCATTCGTGCGTGACCGCGACCAGTTTTTCCGCGAGGCCGAGCGCGCATACGATCTCGGTGGCGGAGGGCAGGAGGGAGACAATTCGCATACCGGCATTATACCGGTTCGGTCACCGGGAGGCTCTGGGCTTCCCTACGCCCCGTTCCGTCCCTGATCGATTCGGGCGGCCAGTTCGCCCAGCGTGGTGCGCTTTGTCGCGAAGGTGTGCGCTTCGCTGACCTGAATCTCTACGCCGAACTCCTCTTCCACCCAGACGACGAACTCCACCAGGTTCAGCGAGTCCATACCCAGGCCGGCAACAAACCCCTCACTGCCTGCGGGGAGCGCGGCACGCGACGGCGCCCCCCGCGACGTGAGCGACGCCATGGAATCCTCCGGGGAGATGTCTTCAACCGGCACTCCGGTGACTTCCGCGGCTATCCGCCGCAACTTGATGAATATATCCGTCATTCCCTATCCCTGCCGCGCGCGACTGACCCGGGCCTACCTGCTCCCCGCTGTTCCCGCCCCCGTCGGCGAGGCATGCCAAACCGCAGCGTGCCTTTCCTTCTGTATTGTCGGCAGACACGCCCCTTCTCTGCTGTCCGGCTAAAAGGAAATACGTTCGTAACCGCAGCCCCCTATCACGTGTCTGTTGTGTACCAACACATGACGGGGAGGAGGGGCAACGGGAGACGCAAGGGCGAAGGCACAACCTTGCACACAGGGACAGTGACGTCTGAAAAAAGAAGACGACAAGCCATCTTAAAAGGAGACACAGACACCGTGACGAGAACCCGCTTTCACGCGCACCTTGCCCCCGTCCTTGCCAGCAGCACCTTTTTTGCCGCCGCTGCCGTAATGGCTGGCCTTGCAGGAATGGGGTGCTCCCCCGCGCCCGTTTCCGCCGGGGCGGCGACTCCCGCTGCCGCCGCAGCGCCGGCGCCCGCCCGCGTGGTCGTGGCGGTGGACCGCTCCGAATCTACGGCGCCGTGGCGAGGCCAGCAGCTTGCCCTGCTGGACACCGTGGCAATGGACGCCAGCCTGGACCACCGCTCCCTGGACCTGTGGGCGTTCGACCGCACCGCCGTGCGTGTCTGGGGTCCCAACATTCCAGACACCCCCAAGAACCTCCTACCCGTTAAGCAAAAGGAGTTCGCGCCGAACGCCGCCTCGCCCCGCCGCATCACCCGGCCGGCGCTCCTGCTCCAGGCGCTCGCGGGCGACCCGGAGACGGGCCGCGCCTCCGGCCCCCTGCGTGTCCTCCTGCTCTCCGACGGTGACAGTGAGCAGGCGGAGGACGAGCCGCTGCTGAAAAAATCGGCGGCGGCGCTGGCCGCGAAGCACCCTGATTTGCAACTCCTCGTCATCGGCGTGAACCCCGCCTCGCGCGCGATGTGGGACCGGGCAGTGGCGCCCGTCCTGGGAGAGCGGTTCAAGGCGGTAACGGTCGGTGAGGCCGACGCAGAGTTGCGCCGCTTCCATAACCGCTGACCCGACTTTTCCCGTTCAACGGACCGAAGGAAGGAGATCACAAGTGCCCCACGACGAGGCCACCACGACCGGTGGCGTGCCGCCGGTGGAAAGGCTTTATCTGCGCCGTACCCCGGCGCAGCCCGCGGACGCCCCGCCGCGCGCCCTGCCCCGCGATAGCGAGGGACAGCCGCAGCGCCGTTCGGACCTGGAAGACTACCCCCTGCCCGCGGCTGAGGCGCTGGAGGCCACCTACGCGCCCGCCCTGCAGCGCATGGAGCGACTCCTGCCGCTGCGGGTAGCGGTGCTGCGCGACCACCTGGCCCGGACCCGGGACGCCCTGATGCGCTACCGGCAGGTGCGCGCGGAGGAGACAGAGCGGCAGCAGCTTTTCAACGAAGACGCCCGCCACGCGGAGCAGGTGATCGACGCGAAGGTCGCGGAACTGCGCGCCGCCCGTGAACGGGAGGAGGCGTTCCACGAGGCGTGCATCCGTGAGGCGCTGGACGCGCGCGCCCGGGCGCGGGAGGTCGCGGTGGTGGCGCAGGCAGCGGCCACCGGCAGCCCCGGCGCTCTGTGGCAGAGCTTCCAGGCCGAGGATGCCCACGACGGCGACTACGCTGCGGAAACGCCGGAGGAAGAAGCGCCGCGTGCCGAACCCGCCCCTCCGGCTGAACCCGAGGCGGAAGAGGCTCCGACGGCGCCCTCCACACCCACCCCGCGTCGGGGCCTCCTGCCCGGGAACTGGCGCTGGCCTGGTCGCCGACCCGCTGCCGCGGAGACGGAGGGGACGCCTGCAGCGCCCGCCCCAGCGCCCGGGGAGCCCTACCGGGCTATGCAGGCGCCGCACCCGATCCGTGTCCCCTTCCCCGCCGATGAAGGACGGGAGCGCGCCCGCCCCGCCGAGGCGATCGCGCTGGAGCAGGGGTTCCTTTATACCTCTGCGGCCGAGGCAACGGTACACGATTGGCAGCGGTGGCTGGAGTGGCCCGCGCTGATCGCCTGTGGCAGTATCTTCGGCGTGTCGATCGGCTTCCTGACCGAGATACTCGACCCGCAGATGCTGTTCCAGCGCTTTGACGCGGCGTGGAAGCCGCTGGTCGTGGTGGTCGTCATCGGGCTGGCGGTCTTCTGGCTGCTCGGGCGGGTCGTCTCCGCGCTTGCCGCGCTGGCCTCCGAGGAGCGGCACTCCGCCCTCGCCACGCTGCACCGGGACGCGCCCGACCGGGTCGGACGGCGGCTGTACGTCAGCGCGTGGGTGACGTTCGGCGTCCTGCTCGCCGTGGCCGCGCTGCTCGTCCTGTTTGAGGCGAACGTCGAAAAGAACGGCGTGATGGGCGCGCTGCTCTCACGCCAGGCGAACGACCGGATCGCGCAGGGCACGGGCGCCGCAGCCGCGCACACCATCCCCGATTGGGCCGTATGGTGCATCGTGCTCGTGGTCAGCACCCCGTTTGTGCTGCTGCACGCGGCGCACGGCTGGATCGCGGCCCGCGCGGCCACCCTGCGGGCGGTAATCCACGCACGCCGGGAGCGTGAAGCCTGGCACATCGCGGACCTTATCCACCAGAAGCGAGACGCCGAGGCGCAGGCCCTCCACAGCGAAGAGCTTGCCCTGTGGCGTGAGGCACGGAATGCCGCCACTGCTGCCCGTGGCGAGGCTGCGGAAGCGCCGGAAGAGGCGGCGAGGGAGGCCGCTGGCAGCACGGTGGAAGACGCGACGGCGTCCATCGCCCGCGCCATTGACGACCTGTGGCAGGCGCGCCTGAGCCACGACGGTGGCGAAGAAGACCTGGCGGACCTCTCCGCCGCCCCGCCGGAGGAAGCCCCCGAAGCGGTGCCCGACGAAGCCGCGGAGTCCTGGGCGCGCGATATGGCGTCGCTGATGGGTTCCCCACACACGCCACACGACGGCGCTGCCGCCGCCTCCGCGACGGCTACCGCCACGGCGCTGCGCTTCGACGACGATGGGAGCGTGCTCCTGCGCCCCACCTCTGCGGAGACGCTGCGAGCGGGAGAGGCGGTGGCCCTGGCGGTCACGCGCGCTCGCGAGGCGCACTTCCGGGTCCGGATGGCCTACGCGCGGAAGCGGGAGGCGCTGGCGCGCATCGACGCGGGCATCGCGCGGTGGGAGGCGCAGCGCGCCGCGGAGCGGCAGGAGTTGGAGGCCGAAAGCGTGCGGCGCATCGAGGACGCCCACGCCGCGTACGTCGCCACGGCCCGCGCCTTTGACCGCCTGTTCCGCGAGGAGCGGGAGCACTACGAGCGGCTGGCCGCTCCCGGCTGGGTGTACCGCCTCTGGGGGGCGCTTTTCCACCCCGGCATTGACGCCTGAAAAAAGCCAAACGGGTCCGCGACCTATCGCCGCGGACCCGTTTGGCTTTTTTACTAACGGTCCCTACCCCTCCAGCAGAAGGGTCTCCGGGTCCTCAACCAGCTGCTTAACCTTGACCAGGAAGCGGACGGCGGTGGAGCCATCCACGATGCGGTGGTCGTAGGTCAGGGCGATGTTCATCATCGGGCGGATGACCACCTGACCATCCCGAGCGACCGGGCGCTCCTGGATGGAGTGCATCCCCAGAATGCCAACCTGCGGGAAGTTCAGGATCGGCGTGGACAGCAGCGAGCCGTACACACCGCCGTTCGTGATGGTGAACGTGCCGCCCTGAAGCTCCGTCAGCGACAGTTTGCCCTCGCGCGCCTTCTCCGCCAGTTCGCGGATATTCTTCTCGATGGCGGCGAACGACTTCTTGTCGGCGTCGCGCACCACCGGGACCACCAGGCCCTCCTCGACCCCAACCGCGATGCCGATGTCGTAGTACTTCTTCAGGACGATCTCGTCGCCCTGAATCTCGGCGTTCAGGTACGGGAACTGCTTCAGCGCCCCGATCACGGCCTTGGTAAAGAAGGACATGAACCCGAGGCCGACGCCGAATTGCTTCTCAAACGCCTCCTTGCGCCGCTTGCGCAGGTCCATAACCGCGCTCATGTCCACCTCGTTGAAGGTGGTGAGCATAGCGGCCGTCTGCTGAGCGTTCACCAGGTTTGCGGCGATGGTAGCGCGGCGGCGCGTCATGCGGATGCGCTCTTCCGGGCGCCCGCTTGCGCTCGCCGGCGCCGCCGACGCGGCAGCGGCCGTTGCAGCCGCTCCCGTGCCCGCCGTGCGCTCCGCCGGGGTGGGAAGCGGGGCCTGCGTCTGCGGCGGCGCGGCCTGCTGCTGCTGCCCCGCGCCCTTCACATCGCTGGCCGTGATGCGCCCGCCGACACCGCTGCCGGTGACCCGGGCCAGATCCACGCCGTTCTCCTCCGCCACGCGCTTGGCGAGCGGGGTGGTGTGGGTCGCTGCTGCCGCGGGAGCCGCGGCGCCGGCGGACTTCCCGTCCACGGGCGCGGCGGGCGATGCGGTCTCAGCGGCAGGCGCAGCCGCCGCGGGGGCAGCCGCGGCTCCCCCTTTGTCATCCAGGACCGCCAGGACCTCTCCCACCGCTACCGTATCGCCCGCCTGACGCCGGATCTCCGCCAGGATACCGGACGTTTCGGCCTGCAGCGACTGGTTGACCTTGTCGGTCTCCAACTCCACGAGGTCCTCGCCCGCCTCCACGCGGTCGCCGGGACTCTTCAGCCACTGGGCGATGGTAGCCTCCACTACGGATTCGCCCATCGCGGGGACGACGATCTCAATCGGCATGGGTGCTTACTTCCCTCTGCGTAGTCTTGGCATCGGCGGCGTGTTTCGCCTTTCCGGAGCCGTTCTTGCTGCCGTTACCGCGGCCGCCCGCGCCGTTGGCGGCGTCCGCAACCGCGGGCGCGCCCTCATACGCCGCCGCGATGATGCCCGCCTGCTTCCTCTGGTGGGCATCCAGCTTCCCTTCGGCCGGGCTCGCCGCCGCAGGGCGTCCCTCATAGCGCAGCGCCACTCCATCCGGCAGCAGCGCCTGGAGGCGCGGCGCGATGAAGGTCCAGGCCCCCATGTTCTGCGGCTCTTCCTGAAGCCACACCACCTCGCGCAGAGCCGGGTACGAGGCAAGCATCTCGCGCACGCCGTTCTCCGGGAACGGGTACAGCTCTTCGACGCGCCCGATGGCGACCCGGTCGGACGTGCGGTACGCTTCCCGCTCCTCGAACTTGGGGCCGGGGCCGTACAGCAGATCGATGTAGACCTTACCCGAGCACAGCACAAGCCGGGTCACGCCCGCCTTTCGCTCCGCGCCGCGCGGGTCGTCGATCACGGGCTGGAACGTCCCCTCGGCCAGGTCCTTCAGCGATGCGGCCGCCTTCGGGTGGCGCAGCAGGGACTTGGGCGTCATCACCACGAGCGGACGCGGGCGGCTCTGGAGCTGCGCACCCTGACGCCGCAGCAGGTGGTAGTACTGCGCGGCGCTGGAGCAGTTGGCCACGATCATATTATCGCCCGCACCCAGTTGGAGGAACCGCTCCAGGCGCGCGGACGAGTGCTCTGGCCCCTGCCCCTCGTAGCCGTGCGGCAGAAGGAGCACCAGGCTCGGGGTCTGCTGCCACTTGGCGTTACCGCTGGCCACAAACTGGTCGATGATGACCTGGGCGCCGTTGGCGAAGTCGCCGAACTGCGCCTCCCAGAGCACCAGAGTGTCGGTGGCGTGGATGCTGTAGCCGTACTCGAAGCCCATACACGCCTGCTCCGAGAGCGGGCTGTTATAGATCGAGAAGGCAGCCTTCGCCTGCGGCAGGTTCTGGACGGGCGTAAACGTATTGCCGTTGTTCGGGTCGTGGAACACGAGGTGGCGCTGGGTAAACGTCCCGCGCTCCACATCCTGCCCCGTCAGCCGGATGGGCGTCCCCTCCGCCAGCAGCGAGGCGAAGGCCAGGGACTCGGCGTGCGCCCACTCGATCTTCGGCTCCGGGGCGTCCAGGGCGTTGCGGCGTGGGCCGATGAAGTTGCGCATCAGCTTGTCCGGCGGCTGGAACCCTTCGGGGAAGGTGAACAGCGCGGTGTTCAGGTCGCGCAGCACCTCCGCCGGAACGGGGCGGGCGACCGCGCCGCTCGCGGGTTCGTCCGGCACCATTCCGCCGTCCGCAGCGGTCGCCGGCTTGTTCGCGGGGTCGGACGGCGGCGATGGCTGCGCGAGCACCGCCTCGCGGGCAGCCATGAGCCGGGCGCGAACCGCCTTCACCATATCGTCGGCCTCGGCCTTGGTGACGATGCCCTCCTTCTCCAACTGCGCCGCCCAGACCTCGCGCGGGCGCGGGTGGGCGTCGATCTTCGCGTAGAGAAGCGGCTGGGTGAAGCGGGGCTCGTCGGTCTCGTTGTGCCCGAGGCGGCGGTAGCCCACCAAATCGATCAGGAAGTCCTTGCCGAAGCGCTGGTGGTAGGCGCAGGCCATGCGCGCCACCGCGATGCACGCCAGCGCGTCGTCCGCGTTCACGTGAACAATGGGAATCTCGAAGCCCTTCGCCAGGTCCGAGGCGTACAGAGTCGAGCGGGCGTCGCCGGGGTCGGTAGTAAAACCGACCTGGTTGTTGGCGATGATGTGAATCGTTCCGCCGACCGTATAGCCCTTGAGCTGCGACAGGTTCAGCGTCTCCGCGACCACACCCTGCCCGGGGAACGCCGCGTCGCCGTGGATCAGGACGGCCAGAGACGCCTTGATGTCCTGCGCGGGCGTTCCGGGCCGAGCCCGCTCCTCCTGCGCAGCGCGGGCGCGCCCGATCACTACCGGGTTCACGAACTCCAGGTGGCTCGGGTTGGGGGCCAGCGTAATCGGCATCTCATAGTCGCCGCCGTCCTTATAGGCGCGCCGGTACCCCTTATGGTACTTGACGTCCCCGGAGTAGCCCGGGGAGCTGGTGCCGGAAACGGCCGCGCGCTCCTGCGAGTGCGCGTTGTGCAGGAACTCGGAGAGGATCTGCTCGTAGGGCTTGCCCAGGACGTGCGCGAGGACGTTCAGGCGCCCGCGGTGCGCCATTCCCATGACGACCTCGCAGGTACCCGACTGGGCGGTGCAGCGGATAATGGTATCCAGCACCGGCACCATCACATCGCACCCCTCGATGGAGAAGCGCTTCTCGCCCTGGAACGGCTGGGTGTTCTGGAGGAACTGCTCGAAGGTGTCCACCTCGGTCAGGCGCAGGAGCAGGTCGCGCTTGTCGTTGGCCGTGATGCCTCCGAAGAAGCGCCCCGACTCCACCGCCTCACGCAGCCACTGACGCTCCTCGGCGACCTGAATGTGGTCGTCCTCGTAGCCGATGGAGCCGGAGTACATGCGCCGCAGCCGCTCCAGCGCCTCAGCGGCGTTCTGGGCGTCCTCGGCGCACGGGCCGCCGATCACGCTCGCCGGCAGGGCCTCCAGGTCCTCTACCGTCAGCCCGTGGGCGGAAAGCTCCAGCGACGGGTCGCCGGGCGGGTCGCTGCCGAGCGGGTCCAGGCGGGCGTTCAGGTGCCCCAACTCGCGGACGATGCGCGCCAGGCGCGCCGCGGCCACCACCTTGTTCAGCAGCACGCCGTCAGCCAGGGGGGACGCAGATGCTGGGGCCGGGACCGAGGCCGGCGGCGGGACCGCCGCAACGGGGGGTGTCGGGCGACCTTCGGGCGCCCGCGTCGGGACCGGGGCAGAAGCGGGACGACGGGATACGGCCGGAGGCGGGGGGACAAGCCCGCCGTCAAAGAGGGCGCGGCTCTCCGGGTCCACCGAACCCGGGTCCTTCAGGTACCGCTCGTACAATTCCAGGGCATAGCCCGCGTTCGGGCCGTAGAAATCAAGCGTGTTGCTCATGATGACAGTGCTTCGATCCTCGCCGCCACGGGCACGGTTCCGCGGGATACGGCGTGACTGTGAGCGCAATCAACCCGTCGAGTGCGCGCCGCACCGCCTCCTGACCGCTCATGCCTTTCAGCGACAGCCGCCGCCAGGAAGGTCGGTATGAAACAAAAGCCTGAGACGGCAACGCGACCCGCGCCCTCGAAAGAGGCCGGGTCGCCGCACGTCTCACGCCTTCGCTGATTGTACCGCCATTTTCCGCGGCATGCCGCCCCGACGGAGATGCTCAAGCCTCCGCCGGAACGGCCTCCGCGACCTCTTCCGTGACAACCTCGAACTTCTCCAGCGTGTGCGGGCCAAACGAGGTAATCAGGGCGACATCGGCGGCGTCGCGCCCCACCGCCATCAGGGTCCGCCCGATGCGCGGCTTATTGTGCCGCGCGTCGAAGTCGTACCAGCGATCCCCCAGGTAGACCTGGAACCAGGCGGAGAAGTCCATGGGGGCGTCCCCGGGCGGAAGGCCAATCTCCCCCAGGTAGCCGGTCGCGTAGCGCGCCGGTATCCCGAGGCAGCGACAGAGCGTGACGGCCAGGTGCTGGAAGTCGCGGCAAACACCGGTCTTCTCCTGAAGCACATCGCACGCGGTTTTTGTGGAGCGCGCGAACTGGTACCCGAAGACCACGTGATTGTGGACCCAATCGGTGACCGCCTGGACACGCGCCCACCCCAGCGGGGTATCGCCGAACGTCTCCCAGGCGAAGTTCGAGAGCTGATCTACCTCGCAGTAGCGGCTGCCCAGCAGGAACTCCAGCGTCTCCGAGGGCAGGTCTTCGATGGGATGCTGGATGGCGTCCTCCGCCACCACATCCGGCAGGCCGTCCACCTCGATCAGAGCGTCGGTCCGCAGGTTCAGCCGGCCCGGCGGCGCGACCAGACGCACGCATCGGTTGCCAAACCCGTCGGTATACTCCTTCACCGGGGTCTCCGGGTCCAGCACCAGTTCGTCCGGCTTGAGGAGATGCTTCCTCAACTCCGGCCGCACATGGAGCATGAGCACCATCGCCGTCGGCGAGGTGACACTGACCGCGATATCGTAACCCAGGCGAATCTGCATACTTGGTTAAGCCTCTTCTCCGTGCGCATATGGTGCCGTCGGCAGGCCGTCGCCGCTCTTCCCCGCTCTTCCCCGCTACTCCCCGCTATTCCCCCGATGCCAGGCCCTCGGGCGTAACAAACGCGTCCAGCTTCTCCCGCGTGGCGATGCGCCGCCCGGTCAGGGCTTCTGCCTCGGCCGCGCGGCCCAGACGCTTTAGAGCCTCCTGCCGGCCCGGCACAATCACATCCTCGTACAGCGCCCGAACCTCCGCGCGCCGGGTCACGACGTTGCCGCCCGAGGTAGCGATCTCGCTGATCTGGTAGAGGCGCGGCGTCTCCGCGTACTTTTCCACGATGTCCTGGGCCTGACCGAAGCGCTTTTCCGCCACGGCGAAGTCGCCCGAGCGGGCGGCCTCCTGGCCGAGCGCGGCGTAAGCGAATGCGGGGAGAGTGTCGGTGAGTTCGGGGATGGCGCGGATCGTCCCGGCTGGCCCCTCGCTTACGCGCGTCATCTCCTCCCAGGTGGCCCGCGCCCTGTCGGCGCGGCCCGCGCGCTCGTACGCCTCGGCGAGCGCCTTGAGTGTCTGAAGAGAGTTGGGGTCAGCCTCGACCGCTTTCTCCAAGGATTCGATGGCCTTCGCCTCATCTCCTGCGCGCTCATAGAAACGCCCGAGCTGATAGAAGCGCTTGCCGCTCGGCTCCAGCGCCGCCGCACACTCTGGCTGGCCCGCCAGGTAGTAGGTCTGGGGGTCCGGCGGCCACGCCCCGAGGGCGGCCCGCGCCTGACGGGCCACCTCCTCCGGACGCGCGTTCATCTGCGCCAGAGTCGCGCCGTCCCGCGCGGTGTTGCCGGAGAGCAGAACCAGATTCACGACCAGGGGAATGCCCGCGCCCAGCGCCGCGGCCAGCGCGCGGCGCCGCCCCCGGGCCCGCTGCCGCGCCTCCTCCTCTGCCGCCGCAGACCTGCTGCGTGGCGCCGCCGCTACGGATGCGTCGGTAGCGGGAACAAAGGCCCGCCAGAAGGTCACCATGCCTGCGACCGCCCAGAACGGCAGCGCGTTCCCCAGCACGGACCACTCCGAGTCGAAGAAGCTCCGGCCCGCCGCAGCAACCAACCCGCCGACCAGTCCGCAGATCAGGAACGGGTTCACGGCGGCCTCTTCCTCGTCCGGCTTCGATGCCGCCGCGCCCGCTCCGATCAGGAGGGCGGCGAGCGCCGCGCCGCCCGCCAGAATCAGCGCGGGGAAGCCCGCTTCTGAGGCGATCTGCAGGTAGGACGAGTGCGCCAGACCGGTCCACGCCACCGTGGCGTAGCGGCCATAGGTGTGCGGGAAGGTGCCGGGGCCCGCACCAAACACCGGATTCGCCTGCGCCATCTTCAGGCTGCCCTTCCAGGTTTCGCGCCGGAACTCGCCCGAGTGTTCATCGGGAGTGGACGAGGCAGCAGGTGCAGCGGCGGAGGCGGCGACGGTCGGGCTCTCCGAAGAGGCAGGAGACTCCGCCCCGGCCACGCGGCCCAGAATCGGCTCACGGAAGGCGAAGCCGAGGACGGCCAGCAGGGCGACCAGCGCCCCGACACGCGCCCAGGGCAGACGGACCGCGCCCGCGGAGCGCGCGCACCGCACCACGGCAAAGCCCAGCGCGACCACAAGCCCCACCAGCGCGAGCGCGACGCCCGCCCGGGAGCCCGTGGAGATCAGGACGCCGAAGCCGAAGGCCGCCGCCGCCCCGCTGCCGACCATCCCGAGCAGAGAGCGCGCCCCTACGCACAGGGCGACCGCAACCGGCAGCGTCAGCGCCAGGAAGCCCGCCGTGAAGTTCGGGCTGAAGAAGGTGGAGACCGTTCGGTGCGCCGCGCGGTCGGAGGCGCCACCATACTCCAGGGCGCCCATAACGGCAACGAGGAGCGTCCCCGCTGTCAGCGCCCCCGCGGCCAGCACGGCGTCGCGCCGATCCGGGGCGAGGCGCATCCCCTGGCCGAAGACCAGGGAGAAGCAGAACCAGTGCAGCACCTCGGGGACCATCGCGAACAGGAGGGTCTGGCTCGTCAGGAGCGCCGAGTGGACCAGCAGCGAGAGCAGCATCCACGTCCGCGCCAGCGACAATAGCAGCGTCGCGCCGAGCGCGGCCTTCAGCACCGGCCCCGGGGCGTACTGCCCTCGTCCCCCCGCAGCATCGTCCACCGGTGGCGGCGGGCCCAAAAGCGCCAGCAACAGGACTGCGGCCAGCGTCAGCGTGCGCAGCACGCCGAGCATCGTGTCGCCGCCGTAGGCCGCTGCTGCGTACAGAGAGCCAACCGGCGTCCCGCCCAACAGGGGCGCGAGCGCCAGTGCCGCCAGCAATCCCCAGAACCCGAGCCGGGGCAGGAGGCCACCGTCGCCGGGTGTCTCACGCATTGCGCTTCCCCTTTCCGGTCACCGCCCTCAGGACGGGGTTGATGGCGCGGCGGCGGGCGATGCGCACCGCGGCGCGCGCGACGATGCCGGGCAGCACGAGCGGGCGCAGCAGCGCAGGCACCCGGTCCCGGAAGAAGGCCGGGTGCTTGCGATAGAAGCGCCACATGGAGCGGCTATGCTCTATAATCATGCGGTCCGCAGCGTTGTCCGAGGAGCGCCCAATGGCGTGGGTCACCAGCGCGCCGGGGAAGTACAGCACCTCCCAACCTGCATTGTGGGCACGCAAGCTCCAGTCCATGTCCTCGCAGTACATGAAAAACGTTTCGGCGTCCAGCGGCCCGATCTGCTCCAGACACGCCCGGCGAATCATCAGGGCGCAGCCGGAGAGCCAGTCCACCTCGCGGACGCTGGCGTGGTCGAAGTCCTGCATCAGGTAGTCAGAGGCGGGGCGATTGTTCGGAAACAGACGCCCCAGGTAGACGTTGCGGTACAGCCCTGCGGCGAACGTGGGCCAGCGGCGGCAGGAGAACTGGATGCTCCCGTCCGGGTTGAGCACCTTCGGCCCGATCAGGCCCGCGTCCGGGTGCGCATCCGCGAAGGCGACCAGCTCATCCAGCGCGCCCGGCGCCACCGTGGCGTCCGAGTTCAGCAGGAACGCGTAGTCGGCGGTCAGCCCCTCCAGCGCGAGGTTGTTGCCGCCGGAAAAGCCCAGGTTGGCGCCCGAGCGGATCAGGCGAACCTCCGGAAACTCGCGCTCCACCATATCCGCACTGCCATCGGAGGAGGCGTTGTCCACCACCACAACCTCTACGGACTCCGGGGCGGACGAGCCGGTCCGCAGGCTGCACAGACACGCGCGCAGGTCATCCTGCGCGTTCCAACTCACGATGCAGACTCTCAGGCGTGGTTTCTCCGCCGTCTTTGCCAAGACTCTCCCCCCAGCGGCCGGTGCGCCTCCAGGCGTCCAGCGTGATCAGCGTCGTCACCAGGCCGTAGAGCGGCGCCGGCGTCTTGTCCCGGTAGTGCTTCGCGTATAGCCGCAGCCACGCCCGCCGCGACTCCCACACCGCGGCCTTGCGCACCCGCTTCGTGGTGCCGCCGTAGCCGTGGACCACCGTCGCGTCCGGCGTGTACCAGAGCGTCACGCCTGCGTCGCGCGCGCGGAGGCACCAGTCCACATCATTGAAGTAGAGCGGGAAGCGCTCGTCCATCGGCCCGACGATCTCGTACGCCCGCCGCGTCAGCAGCAGACAGGAGGCCATCGGCTGCGGCGCGGGGGCGGCGGTGTCGTAGTCGAAGAAGGTGTGCCGCCACTCGCCTAGCGCCCGGCTCTTCTTAAATACGCGCGCGACACCCAGCATGTCCCACAGCACCGCCGCCGGGGTTGGGAAGCCGCGCACGCTCGCCTGCGTCGTGCCGTCCTCGTGGACCAGACGCGGAGCGACTCCGCCCGCGTCCGGGTGCGCCTCCAGAAAGCCCGCCAGCGCGTTCAGTGCGCCCGGCGTCACCCGGGCGTCCGGGTTCAGCAGCAGCAGACCGTCGCCGGTCGCCGCCGCAAGCGCCTGGTTCGTGCCGCGCGCGTAGTTCTCGTTCGCGGCGTTGGCGATCAGGCGCACCTCCGGAAACTCCTCGGCGACCATCTGCGCAGAGCCGTCGGTGGAGGCGTTGTCCACTACCACGACCTCCTGCGCCGCTGCTGCCGCGCCACCGCGCGTAAACGGGTTCTCCGCGAGCGCGCGCAGGCACGCCCGTAGGTCGTCCCTTGTATTCCAGTTGACAATGCAGGCGGACAGGCGATGCACGGGCTATTGTAGCACGCCATACACGCGCCCTGCGGCGCACCGGTCCTGTCGGTAAATTCCTGACACAGGCCGGGATTTATCGCGCAACCCTCTTCAGGTTTGAGAGTACGCCCGCCTCGCCGGTCGTTCTTTAAAGTTTTGCAACCTTATCGCCTGATTGACACCTGTTTACCTGGTGTGGATAATATCAACGCTCGCTGTATAGCCAAAAATGCCGACGTTCGGCGTCGGTCCACCCGCCACACCTGCAGGTGACCCTTCACCGGAACTCAGGCGAACGTCACACCAGGATGCCCAAAGAGGTCTCCGAACAAAAGAAGGCCGGGGGTGCCGCCGACGCTGCCGCCCGCAGGATGGGCGCGCAGTACGCGCGCGCTATCCGCCGCGCCGTCTTCCCCCCGCTCCTGGCGATGATGGCGCTCACGCTTCTGCTCTTCGCCCAGATCACCTATCTGAACCGGTCCCTGGCGTGGGTGGAGCACACGGACCATGTGCTGACGCTCACCAACAAGGCCCGCAGCCTGGTGTATGGGGTGGAATCTCGGCGCCGTGGCTATCTCCTGACCGGAGATCCCTCCTTCCTGGAAGAGATGGCGGCCCTGAGGGTCGAGGTCGACGCTCTGCTGGGCGATAGCGGCGTGGCCGATCTTGTGCGCGACCACCCGGACCAGCACCGCCGCGCTCTGGCGCTACGCGACCTGCTGACAGGCTGGGAGCGCGAGGGCAAGGCCGAGGTCGCCCTCCGCAGAAGCGGGAATACCCAGGAGGCTCTCCGCCACTTCGGCAGAGGGGCAACGCGGCGGCAGATCATGGAAATCCAGCAGGCCTTCTCCGACTTCATCGCCGTGGAGGAGCACCTGCGCCGCAAGCGCGCCGATACGGCGGACCTGGCCTCCCGAGCGACCCTGCTCATCGGGGGGGTAGTCACTCTCCTCATTGGCCTGCTCCTGGCCAGCATCACCCGGCGCCAGATGCGGGGTCTTTCCGGGCAGTATGAGGCGGCGCTGGCCCAGGAGCAGGCGCAGCGCGAACGGTTCGCCACGACCCTGGCCAGCATTGGGGACGGGGTCCTGGTGACCGACGCCGCGGGACGCATCACCCAGATGAACCGCGTGGCCGAACAGTTGACCGCGTGGTCGGCGGAGGAGGCCCGCGACCGGCCGCATACGGAGGTCTTCCAAATCTTCCACGAGACCACCGGAGAGCCGGTGGCAAGCCCGGTAGAAGAGACGCTTCGGACCGGGACCATGGTGACGCTGGCCAATCACACGGAACTGCGGCGGCGCGACGGCGGCGTGATCGCCATCGAAGACAGCGCCGCGCCGATACGCGACGAGGCGGGTGCGCTCTCCGGGGCCGTGCTCGTGTTCCGCGACGTAACGGAGCGACGGAAGGCGGCGAACGAACTCGCCGCGAGTGAGCAGCGCTTCCGGGTCATGGCTGACTCCATGCCGCAGTTGGTCTGGGTGACGAACGCCGACGGCCACCCCCTCTACTACAACCGCCGCTGGTACGAGTACACGGGCCTGACGGAGGAGGAGAGCCTGGAGCGCGGATTCACCCGGACGCTTCACCCGGACGATGTGGAGCCCACGCAGACGCGGTGGCGGCAGGCCCGGGAGAACGAGGCGCTTTTCGACATCGAGTACCGCTTCCGGTGCCACGATGGGGCGTACCGGTGGTTCGTTGGCCGGGCCGAGCCGGTGCGCGATCCGGACGGCGCCATCACCCTCTGGGTGGGCACCTGCACCGATATTGAGAGTCAGAAGCAGGCGGAGGAGGCGCTGCGCTCCAGTGAGGCGCGCCACCGCTTCCTGTTCGACACCAGCCCCATCGGCCTGATCTACCAGCGGGACGACTTCACTGTCGTCGAGGCGAACGCGGCGGCAGTCGAGGTCAGCGGCCTGACGCGCGCTCAGATGCTGGGCGAAGCGCCCCCCGACCCGCGCTGGCACATCATCCGCGAGGATGGCACCCCGTTCGCGCCCGAAGATTTCCCTATCCGGGTGGCGGTCCGAACCGGCGAGACGGTCCGGAACGTGGTCATGGGGTTCTTCCACCCCGACCGCAACGCGTACCGCTGGGCACAGGTCACAGCACAGCCGCAGTTTCGCGCGGGGGATACCCGCCCGCATCTGGTCTACGCAATGTTGGAGGACATCACCGGGCAGCGGGAGGCGCGGGAGGCACTCGCGTCGTTCGCGCGCCAGCAGGCCCGAATCGCCGAGACGCTGCAGCGCGCCCTGCTGATGGAGGAGCGGGGTACCTTCTCCTACCCCGGCCTGGAGATCGCGCCCAAGTATGAAGCGGCCTGGGACGAGGCGCGTCTGGGAGGCGACTTCTTCGATGTCTTCACGCTCCCGGACGGGCGCGTGGCGCTGGTGGTGGGCGACGTGACAGGCAAGGGGCTGAAGGCGGCGGCGCGCACCGCGGAGGTGAAGTTCGCCCTGCGCGCCTTCCTGCACGACACACCGGAGCCGGCCGAGGCGCTGACGCGCCTGAACCTCTTCCTGCTCAGCATGCAGCGCGAGGAGGCGCGGGCCGGGAGCGAGATCGGTCTCCTTTCCCGACTCACCGAAGAAGAGGGAAAAGGCCCGAACCTTTCGGGCATGCGCTTTGTGAGCCTGAGCATCGCGGTGGTAGACCCGCAGACGGGGGCGATGGCCTGCTCCGCAGCGGGCGCGGAGCCGCTGCTCGTGGTGCGCGATGCGGGAGGCGACCCGGAGGAGTTCTTCGCGGGGGGCGTGGTTCTGGGGGCGGAGCCGGACGCTGTGTACGACACGGCGCGCACCACCCTGGCGCCAGGCGACCTCCTTGCGATCGTCACCGATGGCATCACGGAAGCGCGCCGCGGACGGCGCGAGTTCTTTGGCCTGGAGGGGCTGGTCGGGTCGCTTGGGGGCGCGGTGCGCGCGGAAGCACCGCTGGCGGAGATCAGCGAGGCGGTGCTTGCCGACGCGCGCCGGTTCGCCAACGGGTCCCTCCAGGACGATGCGTGCCTCCTCTTCGCGCGGCGGACACCTATTTTTTAGCAGTCTAACAATTGTGTGTTTTATTCTGACTATTGGCGCCGTTCCTTCCCTTCCGGATAGGTGCCGCTGGCGCAGCAAGAGAGCCGCTGCTGCCGTTGCTGCGGTCACGGAACCTACTACACCTGCTCAAAGGGAAGGACCCCCTATGCCATCTGTGCTCTCTCGTTTCCGGACCGCTGCGGTTCTGGTAACACTCGCCGCCTCGCTCGGGTCGCTGCTTGCCGGTTGCGGCGGCAGCAGCAACGGTGAAAATCTGCCCATTCCGGGTCAGACGACCTTCGGCCAGGCAGTCCCCATCGGTAATGGAACCGGTCGCGGCTTCGTCACCGTGACTGCCAACAACATACCGACGGAGGTGGGATTCGAGTTAACGGAATCGGCGCTTCAGGGTCTGCCGCTCGCCCCCGCGGATGAGACCATCCAGTACTTCGTGCCCCTGCCCGCTGAGGCGAGTGCAACCCCGTACGTCACGATCGTCGCGGCCTACTCCACCGGTCATGTCCCGCCCCACTCCGGGGTGGAGGCCGTGGAGCCGGCGCACTTCCACCCGGTCTTCCTGATGAACCCGCCCGTGCCCCCGCAGGACCCGCCGCTGGAGGATCTGCCGGTCGCACCCAACGAGATTCCGGAGGACCATGTCAAGGTCGGCCAGGTGGTGCCGGTGCTGGGCTCGAACTACGACGACCCGTCCGTGCCGGTGGGCTACCCGGAGAAGGCGACGCTGGGCCAGAACGTCTTCTTCCATAGCGGCCATATGAACGGCATGCATCTGGGCGAGACGGTGGAGTTCCTGGCGGGTAAGGGCACCCGTGGTGGCGTGATCAAGCAGCCGCAGGTCTACCCGAAGCCAGGCTACTACCCGCACCGCTGGAGCGTGCGGTTCGACACCGAGCGCAATACGCACGTCTTCGTGCTGGAAGACTTCCGCCCGGCGACGCAGGTGCTCCCGCAGGAGTAACCCGGCAGGCGAAAAAACAGCGCCCGCCCCTCCCCGAGCTTGGGGGAGGGGCGGGCGCTGTTTTTTCGGCCCGCGACGCGGCGCGCTACGCGTTTTCGCCGCGGAGGAAGTTCAGCACTTCGTCGGCGTGCTGGTCCACCTTGACACGCGGATAGACCTTGGCAATCCGGCCCTCGCGGTCGATCACGAACGTGGTCCGCTCGATGCCCATGCTCTTCTTGCCGTACAGGTTCTTCTCTTTGTACACGCCGTAGGCGGTGGAGACGGCGGCGTCGGTGTCGGCCAGGAGCGGGAACGGCAGACGGAACTTCTCTGCAAACTTCTTGTGCGACTCCACGTCGTCCAGCGAAACGCCGAGGATAACGGCCCCGGCCTCCTCGAAGTCGGCCTGCATATCGCGGAAGTTGCAGGACTCCGTGGTGCAGCCCGGCGTGTCATCCTTGGGGTAGAAGTACAGCACGACGCACTTCTTCCCGCGGAAGTCGGAAAGCGAGACGGGCTCCTCGCCCGCCTGCGTCGGCAGCGTAAATTCGGGGGCCATCTCCCCCTCAACAGGTCGTTCGGCCATTGTCTACTCCTTGCGGCGGATTCACTCTTCGGGGCGGGTCCAGGGGATGTCTTCGATGCCTGCGCGGCGATTGGCGACCCGCGCGAGTACGAACAGCAGGTCCGCCGCCCGATTCAGGTAGCGCACCACCTCGGCGTTCGTCTCCCCGGGTTGGGCGTCCAGAAGCGTCACGCTGCGGCGCTCGGCGCGCCGCAGCACCGCGCGGGCCAGGTGCAGGTGCGCCGCGGCCGGGGTGCCGCCGGGCAGGATAAACTGCCGCAGAGGCGGCAGCTCGGCCTCATAGCGGTCGATCAGGTCCTCCAGAGCGCGCGCATACTCCGCGGTAACACGGGGCACGACGGACCTTCCCGCCCTCTCCTCGCGCCCCGTGGGCGTTGCCAGGTCCGCCCCCACAACGAACAGTTCGCCTTGAATACGTGTAACCAGAGCGCGCAGTTCGGTGTCCTCAAGATAGGCGGCAGCGACGCCGAGGGCAGCCCCGGCCTCGTCTACCGTCCCATAGGCGTCTACCCGGGTATCATCCTTGCGGACGCGGTCACCGCCGTAGAGGCCCGTATCGCCTGCGTCACCGGTCCGGGTATAAATCTTCATCCGCGCCATCTCCCCTTCCGTCGCTCGCCGCGCCGCCCGCGACTGCCCCGGGGGCACAAGCAGTATAAACGCCGGCAAAACCCGCTGTCAATGCGCCGGGCGGGCGCCGGGGTCGGGGCACGGACCGGGAAGGGTTTTAATCGTGTTTTAATGTTGGTCCGCTACTATGGGAAGTTGCCCGCAGGATGCCTTTAGGAGCGTTTGCCGACGAACGCCTGAAAATACCGTACGGAGGATATACCGTTAGTGGCTTCGCCGCTTGAAAATTCCGACCGCGCGAAGCGGCGACAGGGGGGAGCGGTCCCGGGCGGACGCCCGTGGCGACGCTCCCTTCCCGTCGCCGCCGCCGCTGCTGCTTCCCTTTTCGCCGCCGTTCCTGCCGGCGCCCAGAACGCGCAACCCCCGGTGCCGCAACAGCCGCCGAAACCCCAGCAGACTCCGGACGCCCCGCCGCCCCCGGCGACTCCGCAGGGGGGCATCCAGCGGGACGCGAGCACGCTGCCCACGCCGCTGACGCTCGCCCAGGCGATCGAGGCGGCGCTGCGTCTCCAGCCGGATGTCGCCGGGGCCGCCGCTAACCGCGAGGCGGCAGAAGCGCGCCTCCAGCAGTCACAGGCCAGTTACTACCCGCGCATCACGCCGAACTACAACTACCAGTACCTGTACACGTTCGGCTCGGTCCGGCGCATCCAGGACGGCGGCGTCGTGCAGGAGTTGGCCGCGGGGCAGACACGCATCACGCGCCAGGGTGAACTGTCGCTCAACTACACCCTCTTCAACTCGTTCCAGCGCGAGTTGGGGAACCGCCAGGCACGGCAGTCTTTGCGCAGTTCGGAGTACTCCGAGTCCAATATCCAGCAGGCCGTGATCGCGAACGTGGCCGATGCCTACTTCCAGGCGCTGCGTACGGAGGCCCTGGTGAGCGTTTCCGAGGCGCAGGTGGCCCGCGCCCGCAACACCCTGGATGTGGTGACGGCGCAGGTGGAGGCGGGGGTAGCCGCCCGGAAGGACATCCTTCAGGCCCAGGCCGACTACCTGAACGCGCAGGTCACCCTGCTCGGGGCGCGCAACAACGCCGAGATTGCCCAGGCGCAGCTTAAGAACGCCATCGGGGTGGTGGGCGGCACCCGCCTGACCCTGGCGAACGTGGCCGTGCCCTCCCGGGATACGCGGCTCACGGCGGCGCAGGAGGACGGCACGCCCCTGCCCGCCCCGGAGGCCGGGGTGGTGGACGCCGAGCGCATCAACCAGATCGCGCAGTACGCCTTCGCTGTCCGCCCGGATGTGGCGCAGAGCCGCCAGAACCTGGAAGCCACCCAGACCGGGGTGCGTATCGCCCGGGCGAACGCGGGCCTGCAGGTCAATGCGAACCTCAACGCCAGTCTCCAGTACGCGCCGGACGACGGCAACACGCGCCTCCTGAGCCTGGGGCTCTCGTATCCGCTCTTCGACGGTGGCCTGGTGCGCTCTCAGGTGCGCCAGAGCCAAGCGCAGACGCGCGCCGCGGAAGCCACTCTCACCAGTCTGGAGCAGCAGGTAGCGGTCGAGGTGGAGCAGGCGTACCGCAACCTCGCCCAGGCGCGGGCGAGCCTTCCGGCCGCCGAGGCGGCGCAGGCCGCCGCCCAGGTCAACTACGAGGCCGCCCTGGAGGCGCGCCGCGAGGGCGTCGGCAGCATCGTGGACGTCATCACGGCGCAGACGCAGCTCGTGCAGGCGCAGACCAACTATATCCAGGCCATCTACGAGTTCTACGCGGCGGACGCTCGCCTGGCGCGGGCGGTAGGCCAGGCCGAGCGCATCGGCGGCCCCGAGTCGCCGGTGAATGCCGCCGGTCCGCCCCTGACGCTGCCGGCGCCGGTGCCCCCTACGACCGCACCCGGTACGCCGCCGCCCGCCACCACGCCGCCTCCGCCCCCGGGCGAGCCTGCTTCTACGCCGGGGCGGCAGTAGGCGAAGCCGCAGCAGCGCCCGCCGGCGCATCGGGAACACCGGAGGGGCGCGCGAGAGAAACCAGAGATCGCGCGCCCCTCCCGGCCGTATCCGCCCATTCCCGTCGCCCGGGTCAAAAACCGGGCACTTTCCTTCCGGCGGTATGTTAGAATGTTTAGTAGTTAACTATTTCCGTTACTGGATTTTCGTACGGGCCGCGGCCGGAGGTAGCTTCGGCCGCCTTTGACGCGGCAGTCTGCCGCGGGCACCCATGCCCGCACGTTAATTTCACAGAGAAAGCAATATGAACACGAACCGAACGGCGCTCATCGTCGCGGTCGTCGTTCTGGTCCTTGGACTTGGGGGCTGGATCGTCACCCGCCGGGGCGCGACACCGGAAGTCACTTATCGTACCGCCGCGGCAGAGGTCACGGACCTGAAGAAGACTGTGTCCGCCACCGGTACCGTGCAGCCGCTGACCATGGTGGATATCAAGTCGCGGGCGGGCGGCGAGGTTAAGGTGCTGGCCGTAGAGGTGGGCGACGAGGTCAAGCCCGGCGACCTGATCGCGCGCATCGACCCCACCGACAGCGAGACGGCCTACAATCAGGCGCAGGCGGACGTCACCGCCGCTCAGGCGCGCGTGGCCCAGGCCCGCGAAAGCCTGGACCTGCAGCGCACCACCAGCGCCACCGACATCGCCCAGGCGGAGGCGCAGGTCCGCACCGCTGAGGCGCGTCTCAAGCAGGCGGAGCGGCAGGCGCAGGCCCAGCCCACGCTGACCGAGTCGGCTATCCGCCAGGCGCGCGCCAGCCTGAAGACGGCGGAGCAGCAGCTCGCCCAGCTCAAGCAGAGCGGCGACCCACAGACCCGTGCCGAGGCGCGCACCGCACTGGAGAGCGCCCGGGCCAACCTGGAGAACGCGAACCTCAACCTGGAGCGGCAGAAGAACCTGCTCGCCAAGGGCTTCGTTTCGCAGCAGGAGGTGGACACCGCCCGAACGCAGCGCGACGTGGCGCAGGCGCAGTTCAACGCGGCACAGACCCGCTCCGAGACGATCGACGAGCAGCAGCGCGCCGCCATCGCCTCCGCCGAGGCGCGCGTCACCGAGGCCCGGGAGGCCCTGCGCTCCGCCGAGGCGCAGCGCATCCAGATCAGCCTCCGCCAGCAGGATGTGGCCAGCGCCCGCGCCGCGCTCGCCCAGGCACGCGCCAACCTGACCGCCACCCGTGCGAACCTGGCACAGGTGCGCATCCGTGCTGCCGACATCGAATCGGCGCGGGCGCAGATCGCCCGCTCGGAGGCGCAGCTTAAGAACGCGCAGGTGCAGGTGGACTCCACCACCATCCGCGCGCCGCGCGCCGGAGTGGTCCTCCAGAAGTACGTGGAGCAGGGAACCATCATCACCTCTGGCCAGTCCCTCACCTCCGAGGGCGCCAGCCTGGTGCAGATCGGGGACCTGTCGCGCGTCTTTGTGGACGCGCAGGTGGACGAAGCGGACCTGGGCCAGGTGAAGGTCGGCCAGAAGGTCAATATCGTACTGGACGCCTTCCCTGAGGAGACGTGGGAGGGACGCGTGCGCCGCATCGAGCCGCGCGGCGTCACCGATAACAACGTCACGACGATCAAGACGCAGGTCGAAGTGCTCAAGCCCGACCGCCGTTTGCGCGCCGGACTGAACGCGGAGTGCGAATTTATCGTCGAGGAGAAAGCAGGGGTACTCGCCATCCCCGCCCGCGCGGTGCGAACCGAACAGGGTAAGAAGGTGGTGCAGGTGCTGACGCCCGACCCGACGGCCAAGGCCAACAAGTCGCGGGACGCGAAGAAGCCGGGCAGCGGCGGCGGTCCTGGCGGCGGTGGCCCCGGCGGTGGCGGCTTCGGGCGGATTGGCGGCGGCGCCCCCACCGAGACCGGCACGGTCACCACCCGCGAGGTCAAGATCGGCCTGGAAGCGGGCGACCTGGTTGAGGTCGTCTCCGGCCTGAACCCCGGCGAGAAGGTGGTCACTCAGACCGTCCGCGCCGAAGATGAGAAGAAGAAGAGCGGCCAGAACGGCGAGGGCCGGCCCGGCGGCGAGCGTTCCCGCCCCGGTGGCTTCGGCGGCTTCTAAGGTCTAAGGAAAGGTAATCATGGCAAAACACGGCGACAAGGCAGCGGCAACAACCGCCGCACTGGCCACCGCCGCCGGAGCCGCCGGGTCCGCCTCCGCCAGCGTGTCCGTCCCGGAGCGGCCGGCGCGCTCGCAGCAGCAGCGGGGGCAGGAAGCGTCTGGAGGCACGGAGCGCCGCTCCGTGCCCGCCCCCCCGCCGGCGGAACCCGGCGCGCCGCCGTCGCGCCGGCCGGGGGATGTCAAACGCTCCTCGATGCCGGTGATAGAGAACCTGCGTCTGGCGCTGAGCGGCCTTTCGGCCAACAAGATGCGGGCCGCGCTCACCATGCTCGGCATCATCATCGGCGTCGGCGCGGTCATCGCCATGATCGCGCTGGGCGAGGGCGCGCGTCAGAAGACGCTCCAGCAGATCAAGTCGCTGGGCACCAACCTGCTTCTGGTGGAGGCCGAGCGGCGGCGTATCGGGCAGTCGCGCGGGCGCGCGGCCACCTGGGACCGCATCAAGATCGACGACCTGAAGGCGTTCAGCCCGGACACCACGCCCGCGGTCGCCAACGTCTCGCCCGAGATACGGACCGGCACCCTGGCGAAGGCGGGGAACCTGAGCGCCGAGACCAACGCCTTCGGCGTTTGGGCGAACTGGCTGGAGATCCGCAACTACGACATGGCGATCGGGCGCTTCTTTACCGCGGACGAGGAGAACAAGAAGAGCAAGGTCGTGGTCCTGGGGTGGACGGTCTACCAGCAGCTCTACCCCAATGGAGACGATCCGACGGGCGACCTCATCCGGGTGAACAACGTCGGAATGCGCTGCATCGGCGTCCTGGCTCCTAAGGGCTATAGCGGCACCGCCAACAACGATGATGTGCTCGTGATGCCGGCGGGCACCGCCCAGAAGCGCGTGTTCAACTACTGGCAGGCGCGCATCCGCTCGTTTGCAGCGCAGGCCGCCTCCGAAGAGCAGATGGAAGAGGCTGCCGCCCAGATCGAAGCCCTCTGGCGCAAGCGCTACGATGTGAAGCCCGGCGACCCGAACATCATCGCCGTGCGCAGCCAGAGCGAGATCGCGCAGTTCGCGGACCAGACGGGGAGTACGTTCACAGCGCTCCTGGCCAGCATCGCGGGCGTTTCCCTGCTGGTGGGCGGCATCGGCATCATGAACATCATGCTGGTGTCGGTGACCGAGCGTACCCGCGAGATCGGCATCCGCAAGGCCATCGGCGCCAAACGGCGCGACATCCTGCTGCAGTTCCTGATCGAGTCGATGACCCTGTCGCTGCTCGGCGGCGTGATCGGTATCGCGCTGGGCGTCGGCATCGCGCTGGGCCTGCCCCGCATCAACCCGGACACATCCACCGTGCTGACGGTGGCCCCGATGGTGATTGCCTTCGGCTTCTCCGCGGCCGTGGGTATCTTCTTCGGGTTCTATCCGGCGGTCAAGGCCAGCAAACTCGACCCCATCGTCGCCCTGCGCTACGAGTAACGTAGTCGTATGCGTCGCGCAGGGCGCCCCAACCGGCCGGTTGGGGCGCCCTGCTTGGCGGTGCAGACCCCGTTTTTTTCGGCTGCTCCGCCCGCCTGGTTGCGCGGATGCGGTAAGCCGTCGTATCGTAAGTAGGACACATCCCTCCGAAGTTCCCACCACCACACAGCGGATACGACCGTGAGCAAACGACCGCGAAAAAGATTGTCCGCGCCTCCCGCCGAACCGGCGGCGGTAACCGAAGAGGCGGCCGCAGGGAAGGCCCCGCAGCAAGGCAGCCATAGCAGCAGCAGCAGTGGCGGTGGCGCCCCGGCCGATCCGGGCATCTCCGGGCTGCGCGAGATGCTGAGCCTCGACCTGCGCTCGATTGCCCTGTTCCGCATCCTCCTGGGCGGCATCATCCTGCTGGACCTGATCTGGCGACTGCCCAGCCTGGAGGCGTTCTACACCGACTTCGGGGTTCTGCCCCGGGAGATGGTGACCGTCGCCTGGCACGGCGCCGCCTTCTTCGGCTTCCACCAGTACTTCAGCTCTGTGCCCGGGGTGCTGCTTCTGTTCCTCGTCAACGCCGTATTCGCGGTCATGCTGCTGGTCGGGTGGCGCACCCGGCTGGCGACGGTGGTCTGCTGGCTTTTCCTGATCTCCCTCCAGAACCGTAATCCCATGGTGCTCCAGGGCGGGGACGTCCTGCTGCGGGTCCTGGTGTTCTGGGGAATGTTCCTACCGCTCGGCGCCTACCTCTCCGTGGACTGCCGGTCGCGCCGACCACAGCCCGGCGGGGAGATGCAGGTCTTCTCCGCGGGCACCGTGGCGCTGATACTGCAGGTCTGCCTGGTGTACATCTTCACGGCCCTGCTGAAGTCGAGCGACTCGTGGCGCACCACAGGCGACGCCGTTTACCTGGCGCTGCAACTGGACGCCTTCCGGCGCCCCCTGGGCACGCTGCTCCTGCCGCACCACGGCCTGCTGCGCGTCGCCACGCACATCACTCTGTTCTTTGAGGCGTTCGGACCGCTGTTCCTGTTCTACCCGGTGCGCAACGGGCCGGTGCGAACGGCGGTAGTGTTCTCATTCTGGTTCTTCCATCTGGTCGCGCTGAACCTGTGCATGGACGTGGGTCCGTTCCCCTACATCTGCGCGGTCGCCTGGACCGTGCTGCTCCCGGCGTGGTTCTGGGAGCGGGCGGCAAGCGTGTGGCGGCGCATGGCGATCCCGCCGCCCCTCCGGCGCCGCGCCGAGGCGTTTGTAGCGCGGAACCTCCCGCACGGCGACCGGCCACCGTACCCCACGCGCCTCGCCTGGCCGCTTCAGGCAATCGTGTGCCTTTGCCTGCTCGGGGTGCTGCTCTGGAACCTGCGAACGCTGGATTTCAAGTTCTGGTCGCGCATCTTCCCGCGCTCGGCGAACTTCCTGCTGGAGGTGCCCCACATCGACCAGTACTGGGGCATGTTCGCGCCGAAGCCGACGATGGACGGCGGCTGGTACGTAATCCCGGGGAAGCTGCGTAATGGCACCGAGATCGACCTGCTCCGCGACGGCGCTCCTGTGTCCTGGGAGAAGCCGGGGGACGTCATCCGGTCCTACCGCTCCGAGCGCTGGCGCAAGTATCTGATGAACCTGTGGGATGTGCGCAACTCCCGCTACCGGCTGCACTATGCGCGGTACTTGGCGCGCCTGTGGAACCGCGACCACTACGGCCCGGAAGAGCTCTGCACCTTTGAGATCTGCTACATGCGGCAGGACAGCCAGCGCGGATTCAAGCCGACGCTGCAGCCGAAGAAGGTGGTCATATGGCGGCACTGGTGCTTCCCGGAGTTCGCGCCCAAGCCCGCAACCGCAAAGTCGGGGCCGCCGACACCGATCACCGGGCCGGCCGTGACGGTGCATGTGCCCGCCCCGTCCGAGGGTGGTGGCACGGTGCAACCGGCCCCCTCCCCCACCCCCGCGGGGAACGGCGGGGCAGCGGAGCCGGTAAAACAAAATAACACCCCGCAGAAGCGCGGCGATACGGAGAGATAAAGTGGCGACGAAACTGATTGAAGTCCGCAACCTGCGGAAGACCTATAAGAACGGCTCTCTGGACGTGCCGGTGCTCATGGGCATCAACCTGACCATCAACCACGGCGAGTTCGTCGCCATCATGGGGCCGTCCGGCTCCGGCAAGTCCACCTTCATGAACATCCTCGGCTGCCTGGACCGCCCCACGAGCGGCGAGTACATTCTGGAGGACGAGGATGTGGCCAAGCTCTCAGACAATCGGCTCGCCGAGGTGCGCAACCAGAAGTTCGGGTTCGTGTTCCAGAGCTTCAATCTCCTGGCGCGCACCACGGCGCTGCAGAACGTGCAGTTGCCGATGCTGTACGCCGGCAGGCGCAACCGCGACGAGCGCGCGAAGTGGGCGCTGAACCGGGTGGGACTGGCCGAGCGCATGCACCACAAGCCGAACGAGCTCTCCGGTGGTCAGCAGCAGCGCGTCGCCATCGCCCGCGCGCTGGTGAACGACCCGGTGGTCATCATGGCCGACGAGCCGACCGGCGCTCTGGACACCCGCACCAGCGTTGAGATCATGGATATCTTCCAGGAACTGAACCGCGAGGGGAAGACGGTCGTGATGGTCACGCACGAAATGGATATCGCCCAGCACGCGACCCGCATCATCCGCTTCAAGGACGGTCTTGTGGTGGAGGACTCGCAGGTGACGGAGCGGCGCGATGCCCGCGTGGAACTGGAGGAGATCATCCGGGAGCAGGCCGCCAAGGAGCGCAGCGACGCCGCAGCCCTGGCGGGCGTTTAGTCGCCGGGTGGGAGGTATGTGCGCGCTCCGAAGGCTCCGTACGGAACCTTCGGGGCGTGCCGGTCGTCAGGCAGATGGGGGCGACGCACGCGCGGAGCGCAGGCCGCCGGCGTCGCCCCCATCCGTTTGACGCCACAGGATGGATTGTCTTATAATAGGGCACGCGTTTTTTCGCGCTGGCCGTAACCCAATCCCGGCCCGTACGTTTTTATCGAAGGTCTTCTCGGGACGCGCGGCGCGGCGCAGGCGTCGCGGGCCTCCCGCGTTCATAAGGTTTATCCGCTTTTGATTCGGCAGGCCGGGTCGACCGCAGTAGAAGCGTCGCCGCGGCAAGGAAGGTACACCCGAAATGCCCACATTCGCCTACACCGCGAAGGCCGCGGACGGCAAAGTCCTCACGGGCTCGTCCGAGGCGACGTCGCCCGCAGAGCTCCGGCAGCGGCTCGCCGAGCAGGGGCTGACCGTCCAGAAGGTCAAGGAGGCTAAGGCCAAAGCCACCGCCACCAAGTCTGCCTCGAACCAGGGCAGCTTCCTGGACCGCTTCTCGCGCGTTAAGCTGACCGACCTGTCCATCTTCTGCCGCCAGTTCTCCACCATGATCGACGCGGGCGTTTCGCTCGTGCGCTGCCTGGACGTTCTGGCCGAGCAGTCGCAGAGCCCGAAGCTGCGCCGAATCGTCATGGACCTGCGCGCCGAGGTCGAAGCCGGGAACACGCTGTCCAAGGCGATGGCGAAGTACCCCACCGTCTTCAACAACCTGTTTATCGGTCTGGTGCGCGCCGGCGAGGTCGGTGGTGTACTGGAAGAGTCTCTGCAGCGCCTTTCCGCCTTCCTGGAAAAGGACGTCGAACTGCGCCGCAAGGTCAAGTCCGCCCTGACCTACCCCGCCATCGTTACTGTGGTCGCCATCGGCATCGTCATCTTCCTGGTGACGTTCATCCTGCCGAAGTTCATGGAACTGTTTAACGACCTGGGCCTCAAGCGTGAGCAGTTCCCGGTGATGACGCTGATGCTGATGGACTTCTCGAACTTCCTGACGTCCAAGTGGTACATCATGCTGATCATCATCGCCGTCCTGACGGTGGCGTTCAAGATGTTCACGCGGACCAAGTTCGGACGGCGCGCCTATGACCGCTTCAAGCTGAAGGTGCCGGTCTTCGGCAAGCTGAACCATAAGGTCGCCCTTGCCCGCTTCTCGCGGACGCTGGCCACGCTGCTCTCCTCGGGCGTTCCGATTCTGCAGGCCATGGAGACGGTCGCCGGTACGGTCTCGAACGAGATCATCTCCGACGCCATCCTCGACGCCCGCGCCCGCATCCGCGAAGGAGACGTTATCTCCGAGCCGCTGCGCAAGTCGAAGATGTTCCCCCCGATGGTCGTGCAGATGATCGCCATCGGCCAGGAGTCCGGTGCGCTGGACACCATGCTGATGAAGATCGCCGACTTCTACGAGCAGGAGGTCGACGCGGCGCTGGCCTCGCTTACCGCGGCTATCGAGCCGGTCCTGATCGTCTTCCTCGGCGTCACCGTCGGCTTCATCGTTATCGCCATGTTCATGCCGCTCCTGTCGGTCATCCAGGGCCTGTCGGGCGGCGAAGGCGGCGAGTAGCAGTAGCCAGCACGTCCCCGGCCCCCGAGTCCGGCCGGGAAACGCGGGCGGCGGGCGCGACAGCCACAACTGTCGCG
>Ga0065721_10004530_pt1 | contig 31163 bp, 27 predicted proteins | sample Mesricmetagenome_FD_59108 | JGI IMG/M metagenome (GOLD analysis project Ga0065721, IMG submission 59108) | Mesophilic microbial community from rice straw/compost enrichment Sample: eDNA_1 v2 (version 2) | ecosystem: Engineered > Solid waste > Grass > Composting > Bioreactor | place: USA: Davis...
GACACGAGGCGCAGCTCCTCGCTCAGCTGCCACTGCTTGTTGTCGCGGCCCGAGCGGAAATACGGCTCGGCGCTGAAGTCGAGGTCGATAAAATTCTTGCTGTTGAAGCCGCGATATCCGGTGAGCGAGGTCAGCGTGGCTCCGCTGAAATCATAACCGATATTGAGGAATCCGCCCCAGCTCCTGACGCTATTCTCTTCGGCATTGGGTGTCTTGGAGACGGTGCGGTCAAAGACATTACCCGGCGCAATCGGTGGGAAGGGCGGCGGAAGGAACAGGAAAGCAGGATCAAAGCCGATCCGCAGCAGATCACCGATCGAACTGTTCGTACGGTCGCTCTGGAAATCGGCGCCGAGGGTGACCGTCAGGTCATCGACGGGCTTTGCGTGAAATTTCCCGCGAAAGCCATAGCGGCGAAGATCGCCGACTGCCGCCCCGTCGACGCTGTTCCGGCGCAGCCCGTCATCGTCGCTGAAATAGCCGCTGAGCGAAATCGCCGCGACGTCGCGAATGAGGGGGACCTGAACATTCCCGCGCAGCCGCACCGCGTCATAATTTCCGTATTGCGCGTCGAATACCGCCTTGCTGTCAACGAGCGACGGCGTCTGGGTAATGATGTTGATCGCGCCGACGGTCGAGTTCTTGCCGTAGAGCGTGCCCTGCGGTCCGCGCAGCACCTCGACACGTTCAAGGTCGATGAGTTCGGGATTTAGCTGTTCGGGTCGCTGCAGATAGACGCCGTCCACATAGAAGGCGACATTGGGATCGATCCCGGGCTGCGCGTTGCGCGCTGTGCTGGTGAGGCCGCGGATGGTGACCTTGTTGTCGCTCTGGCTGCCTTGTCCGAAATCGAGCCGCGTGTTGGGTACGAAACGCGCCGCATCCTCGAGCGAGACGATATTGCGTCTTTCGGCAAAATCACTGCCGATGACCGAGATGGCAAGCGGCAGGTCGATGACCCGCTCGTCACGCTTTTGCGCGGTCACGATGATATCGACGCCCGACAAATCGGTCTGGTCTGACGGCCCCTCCTGCGCTGACGCTGCGGTGCTTCCCATCGCGGCGATTAGCGCCCACATCGACGCGCAAGCGATCGCGCTTCCTCTTACAGACATCCCCCATCTCCCACTTGCCCCGCATTTTGCGGGCGACCTGGCGAGAATTCACCGCCAGCTTGACAGTGACAAGTAATCAAATTGACAGTGTCAAGCCAAGCGCCAAAATTACCGTGTGAGGGGAGCGGCCTCGCGGCGCTCCTTCGGACTAGGCCGTGAAGAGATCCGGATATTCGGGCGGCTGCGAGCGAAGATATTGGGGCGGCGCTGCAACGCTTGCGCCAAGGTGCGCTGCGGCGTGCCAGGGCCAGCGGGGATCGAACAAGAGTCCGCGAGCGAGCGCAACCATGTCGGCGTCCCCCGCCGCGACGATCGCCTCGGCCTGATCAAAGCCCGTGATCATCCCCACCGCTATGACGGGCAGGCCCAACTGCTGCTTTACGGCGCGCGCCAGCGGGACTTGGTAGCCCGGACCAACGGGAATGCGCTGGCGGGGGTCGAGCCCGCCGCTCGATACGTGGATCGCTGCGCAGCCGCGCGCTTCGAGCTCGGCCCCGAAGCGGATCGTTTCATCCACCGTCCAGCCGCCCTCCACCCAGTCGGTCCCCGAAACCCGAACCGAGACCGGTCGGTCGGCGGGAAAGGCTTGGCGCACGGCGTCAAATATCTCGAGCGGAAAACGCATCCGGTTCTCGAGGCTGCCGCCATAGTCATCGGTGCGACGGTTCGAAAGCGGCGAAAGAAACTGGTGGATCAGATAGCCGTGCGCGGCGTGAATCTGGACGGCATCGATACCGAGGCGCGCAGCGCGGACGGCCGATGCGGCAAACGCCTCGCAGATACGGGCCATGTCGCCGCGGTCGAGCGCGATGGGCGCCGCCTGTCCTTCGGAGAATGGCACCGCCGAAGGCGCTAGCGTCTGCCAGCCATTCGGATCGCTTGGCAGCAATTGCGCGCCGCCCTTCCACGGCACTTCGGTCGAGGCCTTGCGCCCTGCGTGGCCGAGCTGGATCGCGATCGGCATATCGGACCAGCGCCGCACGCTGTCCAGGGTCCGGGCCATCGCGGCCTCGCTCGCATCATCCCACAGACCAACGTCGGCATAGCTGATCCGTCCCTCAGGAAGCACCGCGGTCGCCTCGATCGTCAGCAGCGCCGCGCCCGACAGCGCGAGATGGCCAAGGTGGATGAGGTGCCAGTCGGTCATGCAGCCATCGACCGCAGAATATTGGCACATCGGGGCAATCACGATGCGGTTGCGAAGATTGAGGCCGCCGACGGTGGTCGGCGTGAAGAGCTTGGAATTGATCACAGTTACTCCCACGAGGCTGGGTTTTCAGACGCCCATCATACCGGCAGTCGTCGCGCCGTCGATCACATAGTCTGCGCCCGATATGAACCCCGCCTCGTCCGAGGCAAGGAAGGCGACGAGCGCGCTCACCTCCTCAAGCTGCGCCATGCGCTTCATCGGCGCCATCCCCTCGAAGGCGGCGCGCGCCGCCGCGGGGTCGGGCGAACGCTCGATCACGCCGCGGATCATGTCGGTCTCGACAACGCCCGGAAGGATCGCATTGACGCGGATCTTATATCCCTTGCCCGCGCAGTGGATCGCCGCCGATTTGACCAGGGCAACAACGGCAGCCTTGGTCACGGAATAGGCTGCGTAATTGCCCATCGCGCGGTGGGCGTTCATCGACGAGTTGACGATGATCGACCCCGCGGCGCCGCCGGGATTCCTTGCCATGGCGCGGATCGCATGCTGGACGGTCAGCATCACGCCGGTCTGGTTGATGCCGACAATATGATTCCAGGCCTCGATGCTGATATCTTCGACGCTGGCATCACCCGCCTCGGTCCCGGCATTGGCAAAAGCGATGTCGAGCCGCCCGTATTCCGCCTCTATCTCGGCCATCAGTGTATCCCACGCCGGGCCGTCCTCGACCCGGTGCGCCCGGAAACCGGCGCCCGTCCGGCTCTCGATAGCGGCGGCGGCCTCGGCGTTCGATCCGGTGAAGACGATCCTCGCGCCTTCTCTCGCCAGCCGCTCGACGGTTGCAGCGCCGATCCCGCTCGTCCCGCCCGTGACCAGAGCAACCTTTCCGCCCAGCCTCTGCTCCATCCTGACTCTCCTCTCGCACCTTAACTTGCCAGCTTCCCTTGCCAGCGAAACCTATCAATAGAGCAAGGTGACGGCCGCCACTCGCACCCGCATGATGGCGTCATAACAACAGGAGAAAAGCGGCAATGAGCGAAGGCGAACATCCACCCCGTATCGATTGTGTATTGATTTGCGGCGGTGTCTGGCATGACATGGATTTCGCGAGGCTCGAGCTGTTGAAGCTCCTTGCCGAGGACGAGCGCGTGCGTACGCGGGTTTTTGAGAACTACGACAATATCGAAGCGATCGAAAATGCCGACATCCTCATCACCTATACCTGCGACGTAACGCCCTCGCTGCCCGCGCAGGAAGCACTGAAGCGCTGGCTCGCGAAGGGCGGGCGCTGGTACGCCCTTCACGGCACCAACTCGATCCTCCGCCTCCTCGACTCGGGTATCTGGGACGCGCCGCGCTGGGCGCCGCTGATGATGGATCTGTTAGGGTCGCAGTTCATCAGCCATCCCGCGATCGAGCCCTATACCGTTCGCGTCGTCGATCAGGACCATCCACTCACGCGCGGGATCGAGCCCTTCGAGACGACCGACGAGCTCTATCACCTTGAAACGCACGGCGAGCTTGAGGTGCTGATGGACACCGAATGTACGGGGCCGGGCACCGGCTTTGTCGAAGCGGANGATGCGCCGGGAACCTACCCNGTNTTCTATATCAAGCAGCACGGGGCAGGCGCCGTNCTCTATCTGACCCTCGGCCATTGCCGGGGNCACTACGACCTCCAGCCGATGNTGGACTGGTGGCCGACGGTCGACCGGTGCGCGTGGGATTTGCCCGTCTTTTACGACCTTCTTCGCCGCGGGATCGGCTGGCTCAAGGAGCGCGAGCGCGCCTAGACGGCTAGGCCACCGCGCGAAGATGCGCGCGGCGCCGGTCCTCACGGATCAGTCCCGCCGCGCGCAGCGCGAGCGCCATCGCAGGCGCATTGGTGTTGCCCGTCACCGGCGCGGGCATGACCGAGCAATCGACGACGCGCAGGCCGCCCAAACCCTTGACCCGCAGCCGCGCGTCGGTGACCGCGCGGTTGTCGCTCCCCATCCGGCACGTGCCGACGCCATGAAGGCCGCAGGTTGCAAGGCGCCGGAACGCGCCGAGGATCTCGGCGTCGCTCTGGACCTCTTCGCCCGGAAGCAATTCGCGTTCGACCAGTTCGGCGAGCGCGGGCTGCGCCATATAGCGGCGCATCGCATGGACGGCGGCAACCGCGCTTTCCTCGTCTTCGGGGGTCGAAAGCCAGTTCGGCCTTATGTCCGCTGGGGCATCGCTGCCGGGACCGGTGATCCTTATGCTCCCCGTGCTCGTCAAACGCAGCAGCTGGCCGTAGATGGTCATCCCCGGCTTGCGGTCGATGCTATTGAGCGGCACGGGGTGCTTGTCGTCACCCAGCGCGAAGGTGTAACCGCCCAGGTAAAGCTGGAGGTCGGGCCGCCCGTCGGCGCTGGTGAGGTTGAGGAAGGCTCCGACCTCGAATGGCCCCGTCGCCATGATCCCGCCCCGCGTCAGCATGTATTGCGCCATGGCGCGCGCGAGACCGAAGCCGAAGAAGCTGCGATTGATGCCGACGTCGCGCGCGAGGCGATGCGGCATCGAAAAGCCGAGATGTTCGCGCAGTCGCGCGCCGACGTCGGGTGCATCGACGAGCGGCTCGACGCCCGCCGCGCGCAGCGCCTCGGCGGGGCCAATTCCCGAGCGTTGGAGGAGCAAGGGGCTCTCCAGCGTCCCGCAGGAGAGGATGACCTCGCCCGCGCAGCCGAACCGCTGCGGTCGCCCCCCGACACGTGCCTCGAGGCCGGTCACCCGGCCGTCCTCGACGATCAGCCGCTCGGCCACCGCGCGCGTCACAATATGGAGGTTGGACCGGGTTCGCGCGCGCGCAAGGAAGGTTGAGGCCGCGCTCTCGCGTCGGCCGCGCCGGATATTGTGGGCATAGAAGCCCACCCGGTCGAGCGTCGACGCGTTAAGATCCTCGACGGGCTCAAGACCCATCTGCGCCCCCGCCTCCACCATCGTCTCGGCGAGCGGGTAGCTGTAGATCTTGGGCGCTATTCTGACAGGTCCGCCAGTCCCCCGCGTGGCGCTGGGGCCAAGGCCATGATCCTCGAGCTTTCGAAAATGCTCGGTCATCGCGTCGCCGTTCCAGCCGGTACAGCCGAGCTTTTCCCATTCGTCATAATCAGCCGGCTCGCCGCGGCTCCAGATCATGCCGTTGATCGCCGATGAACCGCCGAGCCCCTTGCCGCGGATCCAGACCTCGCCCGGTGCCTCGCCCTCCACCCGCGGCTGCGACACGCCATAGGCCCAGATGTGGTCAGCGTTGGTGACGAGCTTTGCGACTCCCTTTGGAATTGCGACCCAGCGGCTCTCGTTGCGGCCGCCGGCCTCGAGAAGCAGGACGCGAACGTCAGGATCGGCGCTGAGCTGCTCGGCCACGACGCATCCCGCCGACCCCGCTCCGACGACGATATAGTCCCAGCNTTCTGCCATCTTCCGCCTCTCCTCCCANAAGAGACCTGACATCGCCGCCCCAGGCGGGCACCTAGCGCAATGAATAGGCTCAAAGCGCCGCGGCGGCNTGATANCTCCCGCGGCAAATGAGGGAGGTTGGAATGTCGCAAAATGGCCGCATCGACGGCAAGATCGCCTTTGTCACCGGGGGGGCGTCGGGGCTCGGCCTCGACATCGTCCGCCGCTTCGTCGCCGAGGGCGCGAGCGTCGTCATCGCCGACATCGACGTGCCGGCAGGCGAGGCGCTCGCCGCCGAAACCGGCCAGCGATTTGTCAAACTCGANGTCTCGAAAGAGGAGGAGTGGCTCGCGGCGCTCGGCACCTGTGAGCGGATCGATGTCCTNGTCAACAATGCCGGCATCACGACCCACGGCTCGATCGAGGAGCTGACGCTCGAGGCATTTCGGCACGAATTTTCAGTCGACGTCGACGGCGTCTTCCTCGGATGCAAGCACATTGTCCCGAAGATGAAGGATCACGGCGGTTCGGTGATCAACATGTCGTCGATGTGCGGCGTGCGCGCGCAGGCTGATCTTGCAGCCTATAACGCTGCAAAGGCGGCGGTTACGCATCTTACAAAATCGGTTGCGCTCCACTATGCTGCGAAGGGCTATGGCATTCGCTGCAACTCGGTGCATCCGGGCGCGATCCATACGCCGATAATCGACAAGGTGATGGCACAGGTCAGCGACCCCGAAGCGCTTTATGCAAGTTTTGTTGCCTCGCACCCGGTCGGACGGCTCGGCAAGCCCGAAGAGGTTTCCGCGATCGTGCTCTTCCTCGCCTCGGATGAATCGAGCTTTGCGACCGGGGCAGAATTTCGCATAGACGGGGGGAGCTCGCTATGACCGCCAGGGACCGTCTCGCGGGCCGCAGAGCGCTTGTGACGGGAGCAGGATCGGGAATAGGTCGCGCGACCGCCGAGCGCCTTGCCGCCGACGGCGCCAGCGTGGTGACGACCGATATGGCAGGCGACGTCGACATTAGCGCTGACGTTACCGAAGAGGGTATCAATGCGCGCATCGTCGCCGAAGCCACCGAGCGCCTCGGCGGTCTCGACATTGTGGTTGCCTGCGCGGGCATCACGGGCTTCCAGACGCTCGAGGGGCATGAGGACGCCTATTTCGACCGCATGATGGCCGTGAACGTCACCGCAGTGTTCCGACTGATGCGCGATGCGCTCCCAGCGCTCAAACAATCTCCCGCCGGGCGGATCATCCTCATTGGGTCGGTCATGTCGAGTTTCGGCGCTGCGGGCCTCACCGCCTATGCGGCCTCGAAGCACGCGGTCCTCGGGATGACGAAGGCCGTCGCGACCGAGGTCGGCCCGTTCGGAATTACCGTCAACTGCATCCAGCCCGGTGCGATCGATACGCCGATGACCAGGCCTACGTTCACCGCGCAGCCGAGCGCGCGCGACTATTGGATCGCACGGGCAGCACTCGGACGGCTCGGACAGCCATCCGACATCGCCGACGTCGCGGCCTTTTTGGCGAGCGACGATGCCCGATTCATGTCCGGTCATGGTATATTCGTCGACGGCGGCGCCACCCAAAGCACATGAATTCAATGAGATAGAACTGATCTTGAACGCCTGATATTTTTGATGATTGTCGATTTGCAGGACAAAGCGGACCTTCCCCCTGGCGTGACCGGCGACCGATGTGCCGGCACCGGAGGGAGGAATCACGATGATGACGCATGTCCGAATGCTGCCGTCCGTTTACGCGACCGTCTCACTCGCCGCGCTGGCCTTTGCCACGCCGGCGTTCGCCCAGGCGGCACCGGAGGACGATGACGACAGCGCGCTTCGCGAAATCGTCGTCACCGCGCAAAAGCGCTCCGAGAGCATCCAATCGATCCCGATCGCGGTTACCGCACTCGACCAGAAATCGCTGGAATCGGCCACTATCGACGACCTGCGCGATATCGCGGGCCGCGTCCCCAGCCTCGTCGTCGACAATGTGAATGCGGGGCCCAGCGCCGCTGCGATCGCCATCCGCGGTATCAGCTTTGAAGATATCGAGAAAAGTTTCGATCCCGCTGTCGGCGTGGTCGTCGACGGGGTCTTCATCGGTACGAATACCGGCCAGCTGCTCGACAGCTTCGATCTTGAGCGACTCGAAGTTCTGCGCGGTCCGCAAGGCACGCTCTTCGGCCGCAACACGATCGGCGGCGTGATCAACGTCATCCGTACCAAACCGACCGACGAATATGGTGTGCGCGGACAATTCGCCTACAGCAATTTCGATACCAAGCGCGGCCGATTGGTCGTCAATACAGGCAAGCTTGGAGATTTCATCGCGCTCAAGGCCTTCGGCTATCTGGACAAGACCGACGGTTATTATCACAACGTCACCAAGAACCGTCGCGAGGGCAAATATGAGGTGCTGACCGGCGGCGTTACCGCGCTTATCACCCCGAGCAGCGCAATCACGGCCGAGGTCACCTATCAGCACACCCGCGAGCGCGGCGAAACCGTCGTCGCTGCCCTGTCCGACGGCCGCGAAGCGCTTTGCGCCGCGCCCGGAGTTCCAGGATTTGCCGCACCGCAAGAGTGCAATCGCTGGCCGCTGGGCCGCAAGGCGCTCTATACGACATTCCAGAACATCGAAACGCCGGTGCGCAACAATGTCGACAGCGTCATCGGCAACGTCGATATCGAACTCAGCGACCGCCTGACGCTGTCATCGGTGACCGGTTATATGCGCAACAAGGAATCGGTAAGGCAGGACTTCGACGCGACCTCGGCCGACTTCTTCGACACGCTGCGCCTCCAGACCTATCGCCAGTTCAGCCAGGAATTGCGGCTCGTGGCCGACCTCGACCGGGTGAACCTGCTCGTCGGCGGATATTATTTCAACAGCAATTACAAGCTCGACCAGTTCACGAACCTCGGGAGCGTTCTGACCGGCGGTGCCCCCGCGGTTCTGCGCCAATATGTCGACCACACGGCAAAATCCTATGCCGCCTTTGCCGATGCCCAGATCGACCTCACCGATAATTTCAGCATTGCGCTCGGCGCGCGTTATACGAACGACAAGAAGGAACTCTTCAACAATTATGGCCGGATCGGCGCCCTTGTTGGCCTGACGCTGCCGACCTTCGACGGCAAGAGCTGCGTGGCGGCGACGGGTAGCTTCAGCCCTGCGCCGGGCGTCGTGCTGCCCATCTATTCCCCAGCGAACGACTGCTCGGACCAGGAAAGCTTCAACAAGTTCACCTGGCGCGCCAACGCGGAATATACGATCGAACCGGGCAAGCTTGTCTACGCGTCCTTCTCGCGCGGCTTCCGCTCGGGCGGCTTCAACGGACGGGCCGCCTCGCCAACCTCGCTTGGCCCCTATCAGCCCGAAACGGTCGATGCGTATGAAGTCGGGTTGAAGGCCGACTGGCTCGACCGCACGCTGCGCACCAACCTCGCCTTCTATTACACCAAATATAACAACAAGCAGGAAGAAGTGGTGCAGCCGGCCCCCCCGGGCTCGTCGAACCCGCAGGAAACGGTGGTAAAGAACGCCTCGTCGGCCGACATCAAGGGCTTCGAGGCCGAAATCACCGCGCAGATGACGAATGAGCTGAACTTCACAGCCTCGTTCAGCTACACCGATGCGCAGTATAACAGCTTCTTCAACGACATCGTGGGCCTGACCCCGGGGAGCCCCGCCGACGGCATTCCCGACGACGTGTCGACGTTGACGCTGCGCCGAGCACCCAAATATCAATGGTCGGCCGGCCTCAACTACAGCAAGGACGTCGGTTCCGGGCGTGTCGACGCCTCGACGCTGCTCCGCTTCCAGAGCAAGTATATGACCTGCATCGCCCCCAACAGGCCGGTCATTCCCGGCGCGGTAACCAACGACAATCGCTGCCTCACCGAAGATCGCGAAAATCTGTCCGCGCAGATCGGCTACACGCATTTCCTTGGCGAGGGCCGCGAAATCAGCCTGTCGCTGTTCGGCCGCAACCTCACCAATCACCACGGCCTGTCGTCGACGCTGCCCGTCGCTGGCCTGCTCACCTTCGGGGCAGGCATTACGCCGCGCACATACGGGGTCGAACTCGGCTTCCGCTTCTAGGAAAAGAACGAACGTTCCCGCCGGGCACTCGCGGGATCGGGAGGGGGACAGGCAAGGGGCGGCGCAAGGCACCGCCCCTTGCTTGATGACATGAATCAGAGGACCATCGAATGACCAAGGCTTTTTTCGACCATCCCTTTCTGTCGGGCCATCATGAGCCGGTGCGCTTTGAGGCCACTGCTCCTGACCTGATTGTCGATGGCGAAATTCCTGCAGACCTTGCCGGCGTCTTCTATCGCAACGGACCTGAGCCCCTCTATCCCACGCGCGAAGGCGAGTATCATTGGTTCGATGGCGACGGCATGGTCTACGCGTTCCACATTGCAGAGGGCCGCGCATCGATGCTCAACCGCTGGGTGCGCACCGAGAAATTCGAGCTGGAGAAGGCCGCGGGAAGACGTCTCTTCGGCCTGTTCGGGAATCCGATGACCGCCGACCCGTCGGTCCAGGACAAGCGCTATAATACTGCCAACACCAACATCATTGTTCACGGGGGAAAGCTCTTGGCGCTGATGGAAGGGGCGCCAGCTGTAGAGCTCGACCCGCGCACCCTCGAGACCTTGGGTGAAGAACATTATGGCGGAACGATCACCACCACTTTTTCAGCCCATCCCAAGGTCGATCATGCGACCGGCGAGCTCGTCAACCTGGGCGCGATGATCAACGGCCCGATGGGCGCACCGCAGATCCGTTACGACGTGATCGACGCGAATGGGGTGCCGCGCAAAGCCGAGCTCATCGACATGCCCCACAACGCGCTGATGCACACCTTCTTCCTGACCGAAAACTGGGTGGTCTTTCCGGTCATCCCGATCGATGCCGACCTCGGCCGCTTCATGAAGGGCGGCCCCATGACCGCGTGGGTCAATAATCGCCCGACCAAATTTGCCATCATGCCGCGCGAGGGAAGCGCCAGTGACGTACGCTGGTTCGAATTTGAACCTCGCCACATGTTCCACGAACTCAATGTCTGGGAAGCGGAAGGGAAGATCATCGCCGACGTTGCCGCTGCCAACGGCACCGCGCTGTTTCCCGACGAAACCGGCGTCCGAAAGACGCACGGCGACACACAGCAGAGCCTACGGCGCTGGACGATCGACCCAGCTGCCGACGGGAACGGCACCTGGATCAAGGAAGAGACGCTCAACGACCGCGATATCCAGTTCCCGCGGCCCGACGACCGGTTGATGACACGCCCCACCCGCCAGGGTTTTGCCAATATCAACCTCAAGAGCCGCGACGGCCGTGCCGAGGGCATGGACGGAGTCCTGCGATTCGACACGGCAAGCGGCACCGAGGATTATTATCATTTTGGCGACGGCGCATCCTGCGGCGAACTCATTTTCGCCCCGCGGGTCGGAGCTCGCGGCGAAGCTGACGGCTATGCCATCACGATGGTTCACCGCGCGGGCGCGGCGACCAGCGAGCTCGCCATCTTCGACGCGCTTGACATTTCAGCGGGCCCCCTCGCCTCGGTCCGCATCCCCTTCCGGGTGCCGCCAGGCTTTCACTGCAGCTTCTACGCAGCCGACTCGGCTCTCTATCGGCAGGCATTCGATCGCGGCTGAAGCTCCGCGATCAGCCTTCGCTCGCAACCTTGGCCATCGCGGCTGCGACCGCGGCTGCAATGTCATGCTCCTGGGGGTTTCCGCGCAGGGTCAGCCCGCCGTTGGGCTGCAGGTTTTCCCCCGTAACAAAGGCTTCGTCGCTCGCGAGCCACAGGCAGGCATTGGCGACATCCTGCGATGTGTTGAGGCGCCCGAGCGGGTATCGCGGCAGGAAGGCATCCACGAGGCCGGGCGTCGCAAACGCGTCCCTGGTCATGGGCGACTGCGTGAAGGCGGGCGACACGATATTGGCACGAATGCCCGCAGCGCCGAAATCATTGGCAACGCAGCGGATCAGCGCCTCCGATCCCGCCTTGGTGCCGATATAGGCGGCATGATTGCCAATGATCGCGCGTGTCGTGGCCGACGAAAGCTGGATAATCGATCCGCCGCTGGGATCGTTGGCGAGCATTGCGCCCACAAAGGCCTGCAGGAAATGATGCACGCCGGTGAACTGCAGTGCCACGATCGCCTCGAGCTCCTCCTCGGTGACCTCGAGAAGCGGCTTGAGCAGCCCCCATCCGCTCGCGTTCATCGCAATGTCCACCCCGCCCATTCGCGCCTTTGCCGCGTCGGCGAGCGCGAAGACCGAAGCTTTGTCCCTTATGTCGCAAGGGGCTGCATGCCCCCGGATCTCCGACGCCAGCGCCTCCAGCGGCTCGGCCTGACGTCCGGCAACCATCACCGTCGCCCCTTCGCGGGCGAAAAGCCGCGCGGTGACCTGCGCCATATTGTCCGGCGAGGCCGCACCGATGATGACCGCGCGTTTCCCCTTGAGCCTGCCCATCGCCAATCTCCTTAAAGCTTCAAGAGCTGCTTGCCGCGGTTCTGACCGCTGAACAGGCGCTTCAGGGTTGCGGGGGCATTTTCGAATCCATGCTGGATATCCTCGCGGTAGGTGAGCCGGCCATCGAGCACGAACCCTTCCAGTCGCTTGCGGATTTCGGGAAACTCGGCCGCCCAGTCGAGGACGATGAAGCCCGCCATCGAGGCACGGCGGAAGACCAGGTTGAAATAATTCTGCGGGCCAAGAGGCAGTGTGCCCGTTTCGTACCGGCTTATCCCGCCGCACACCGCGACGCGGGCGCCGGTCGCGATTTCGGCAAGCATGTCATTGAGGATGGCGCCGCCCACATTGTCGAAGATGACATGAACGCCGCCGGGGCAGTGATCGCGAATCTGCCGCCGCACCTCACCCGCCTTATAGTCGATCGCGGCGTCATACCCCGCCTCCTCGACCAGCCAGCGGCACTTGTCCTCGCCGCCCGCTATGCCGACCGCGCGGCAGCCCGCGATCCGGGCAAGCTGGCCTACCACAGATCCGGTCGCCCCTGCTGCGCCCGACACAAGCACTGTATCGCCCGCGACGGGCCGCCCGATCTTGAACAGCCCGCAATAGGCCGTGACCCCGGTGGTCCCGAGCACCGAGAGCATGGCTGTCGGCGGCAGCGCCGTCTCGATCCTTACCATTCCCTCGCCGTTCGACAGATGCCACTCGGTCCAACCGCTCGAGCCCATGACCTTGTCGCCGGGCGCAAAATCGGGGTGCCGGCTCTCGACGACTTCGCTGATTGCGCTGCCGCGCATCACGTCGCCGATCGCCATCGGCGCAACATAGTCGGCGATATTCTCCATCCAGCCCTTCTGCGCAGGATCAAAGCCCAAATAGAGGGTCCGCAGCAGCATCTCGCCTTCACCGGGTCCATCGATCTCGGTTTCAACCAGCTTGAAGTCGCCATCCTCGATCCCGCGTCCGCGCGGATGTCCGTTCAGCAGCCATTGGCGCGATGTCGGCATCGATACTCTCCCTCTTGAGACCCCGAAATTGCGCCCGCGCCCCGCCGCCAGCCACCGCCAAAAGTGTCAGTCGCAAGGCGAGCACAGCAAGCTAGGCTGCGATGAGGGAGAGAGATGATGCCCGAAGTCCATCGCAGTTTCTGCCGCTTCTGCCACGCCAATTGCGCGATGCTGGTCACCATCGAAGACGGCCGCGTCACCAAGGTTGAGGGCGATCCCGAGGACCCCGTCTACGGCGGCTACACCTGTATCAAGGGCCGTCAGCTCCCCGAGGCGCATCATGGCCCGCAGCGGCTCACCGTATCGCGAAAGCGCAGCGGCGCAGGCTTTGAAGATATCGACAGCGAGACCGCGCTCGATGAGATTGCGGAGAAACTTTCCTCGATTGTCGAGGAACATGGCCCCCATGCGATCGCCCTTTATGCGGGCACCTACGCCTTCCAGAACAGCGCCGCATTCGGCGCTGCGCAGGCCTTTGCACAGGGTCTTGGCACGCGCAATTTCTTTACATCGGTGACGCTCGACCAGCCCGCCAAGGTCTATACCGCCTTCCAATATGGGCAATGGATGGGCGGGCTCCACAGCTTTGCCGATGCCGATGTCGTGTTTCTCATTGGCAACAACCCCATTGTCTCGCATTTTGGCCCGCCTGGTGGGTTGCCGCCCTTTTCTCCTTCGCGCACTTTGCGCGATGCGCTGAAACGCGGGGTAAAGGTGATTGTCGCCGACCCGCGCGAAAGTGATGTCGCACGGCTTGCCAGCCTTTATCTGCCCGTACGCCCTGGAGAAGACCCTGCGCTGCTTGCAGGCATTGTCCACGTAATCCTCGAGGAGGGGCTCTACGACAAGGCCTTCGTCCAGCAATATGTCGATGGCCTCGATGAGCTCAAGCGCGCCGTTGCGGCCTTCCCGCCGCATGTCGCCGCGGCGCGTGCCGGGGTCGAGACCGATCAGCTCATAAGCGCTGCACGCCTGTTCGCGGGCGGGCGCCGCGGCGCCGTGTCGGCGGGCACGGGCCCCGAGATGAGCGGCCAGGGAACGCTCACCCAATATCTCATTTCGTCACTCAACATCCTTTGCGGACGCTTCTACCGGGAGGGAGAAAAGAGCGCGATCCCCCGCGTCTTCACGCCGGTCGACGCGCCGCGCCGCGCCCAGGTCGCACCGCCGATGAAATTATGGGGCGAAGGCTTTGCCCCCTCGCGCATCCGCGGCCTCACCCAGCTGGGCTTTGAAATGCCTTGCAACGTGCTTGCGGACGAAATTCTCACCCCGGGCGAGGGCCAGGTGCGCGCGTTGATCTCGATCGGGGGCAACCCGCTCGTTGCCTTTCCTGACCAGGCCAAAATGACCCGTGCGATCGACAGCCTCGACCTGCTAGTCAGCGTCGACGTCAACGGCGATGCCGCGACGGCGCGGCGTTCGCATTATATTCTGGCGCCGACGTTGTCGCTCGAGCGGGAGGATATCACCAATCTTTCTGAATGGTGGCATGAGATCCCCTATGCGCGTTATGCAGAAGCGCTGATCGCGCCGCCGCCGGGCCTTCTTGACGAGTGGGAAATGATCTGGGGCCTTGCTCATCGGATGGGAAAGGCAATGATGCTGCCAGGCGGCCCCTGCCCGATGGACGTGCGGCCGACCAAGGAGGAATTTCTCGACCTGATGGTCGCTGGGTGTCTCGTTCCGCCGAGCAAGGTTCGCGCCGACCAGATCGACGGCCGCGCCGTCATCTATAGGGATCTGCACCCTGTCGTCGAAGCCGGTGATCCCGACTCCTCGGCGCGTTTCGATCTTGCCGGGGGCGCGATGCCGGAGCAGCTGCTGCGCTATGCCGGGGACAATGCAGCAAGGACAAGCGACCGCTATCCGTTCCGCCTCGTTTCGCGCCGCAGCCGGCATCGCTATAATTCGACCGGCCAGAATCTGTCCGCGCTCCTTTCAAGACGCAAGACCAATCCGGCCTTCATCAACCCCGCGGACATGGCGCGCATCGCGTGCCGCGACGGCGATATCGTACGGATCCGATCCGCGACCGGCGAACTGGTTGCTGTCGCGCGCGCCGCCGACAATATGCGCGAGGGTGTTGTGTCGATGGCGCACGCCTTCGCGGGTCCCGAAGTGACCGAGGCCGAGGTGCGCGAGCGCGGCAGCTCGACCAATCGCCTGATCAGCGACACCGAGGGTTTCGATCCCATCACCGGCATGGCAGTGCAGAGCGCCATCCCGGTTTCCATTGTCAAAGCTTGAGGAGTTTGCATGTCCGTCAATCGCCGTTTCCTGCTGGTTCGCCGTCCCAATGGCGAACCAGTCCGCGAGGATTTCTCGCTGGTGAGCGAAGCCGTGCCCGAAATCGGCGAGGGCGAGTTTCTGATCCGCAATCATTATGCCTCGCTCGATCCTGCAATCCGCGGCTGGATGGACGACGCGCCGAGCTATATGCCGCCGATCCCTTTGGGGACCCCTGTTCGCGCCACGACTGTCGGGACCGTCGAGGCGAGCAAGGCGGCCGGCTTTGAGCCCGGCCAGTGGGTTCTCGGCCTCAACGGGATCGAGGATTATTCGGTTGGTACGGCCGGTGGTTTTACCCAGGTCATCGATGCGTCGCTGGTTCCGGCGGTTACCAATTATCTTTCGGTGCTCGGCGCGGTCGGGATGACCGCCTATTTCGGCTATCTTGACGTTTGCGAGCCCAAAGCGGGCGATGTGGTGCTCGTCACCGGCGCTGCGGGGGCCGTCGGCTCGATCGTGGGCCAGATCGCCAAGATCAAGGGCGCAAGCAAGGTGATCGGCATTGCCGGCGGCGCCGAGAAATGCGCGAGGCTTATCGATCGCTACGGTTTCAGCGCGGCGATCGACTATCGGGGGAAGGATGTTCATGCGCTCACCGACGCCATTCGCGACGAAGCGCCCGATGGCGTCGACATCATTTTCGAGAATGTAGGAGGTGACATCCTCGACGCAGGTTTGATGAACCTTCGCCACGGCGCCCGCATTGGCCTGTGCGGGCTGATCAGCGAATATAACAGCCTCGACAAGGTCGGCGCGCGCAACATTTGGCAGCTCATCGTCAACAGGGCTTCGATGCGCGGCCTGCTTGTCGCCGATTATATCGAACGCTTTGCGGAGGGCGGCGCGGAGATGACGGCCTGGCTTCAGCAGGGAAAGCTGGTTGCCGACGAGCATGTCGACGAAGGGATCGAGAACAGCTTCGATGCTTTCATGCGCCTCTTTTCGGGGAGCAATCAGGGCAAGATGATCCTCAAGATCTGATGGCGGAGGCGCGGACCCTCATCGTCTTGTCGGGTGGGCATCCCTATGAGGCGGGCCCGTTTGAAGATATGCTGGCGAGCCTGGAGGGCTGGCGCGTTACGCACCATGTTCACCCGGAGGCCGAGCAGGCAGTTGCCGAGGGCGCTCTTCGCGAAGCCGATGCGATCCTCTTTTATGACATGCCCGGATATCGCTTTGCCGCGGGCAAGGCGAGTGTGCGGCCGCCCTCCTTCACCTATCGCCGCGCCATTACCGAATATTTTGCCCGCGGCGGCGGTGCGGTGGCGATGCATCATGCGCTCGCGGGCTGGGCCGACTGGCCCGAATGGGCCGAGATGCTCGGCGGCCGTTTCCTCTATGAACCGGGATATGTCCACGGCGAAAGGCACCTCGACTCCGGCTATCGCCACGCGGTCCACTACGAGGCTCACATTCTTGCCGCGGACCATCCCGTGACCGCAGGACTCCCGTCGCGATTCCCCTTGTGCGACGAGCTTTACCTCGCACCCGTCTGGGGCGCCGCCACGCCGCTGCTTCGCGCCGATCACGCCTTTGTCCGCGACAATTTCTACTCGTCCGCCCAAGCCGTCGCGGGACAGATGTTCAGCAATGAGGATTGGGATCACCGCCCGGAAGGCGATGTGATCGTGTGGGAAAAGCCCGTTGGCGCGGGTCGTCTTGTCTACATACAGCCCGGAGATGGACCCTCCGCCTATGAAGACCCCCATCTGCGCCGACTGCTCGCCAATGCTCTCGCCTTCGTGTCCGCCTAACGAAAATGTGCATCGCACAGGCCTAGTCCCGGCATATAGTCGCACCAAGATAGAAAAGAACGAGGGAAGAGGCGCGTGAACGATATCGCCGCAAGCAGTTTTTTCGACCCGCAGGTCATCGCGGACCCCTTCGACTATTATCGCGCCTGGCTTCCCAAGAGCCCCGTCGTGCAGCTCTCGGAAGGGATGTTCCTCGTCCTCTCCTATGACCTGTGCGCGCAGGCGACGGGCGACGTCGAGACCTTCTCGAACAATTTTCAAGGTGCCCTCTCGGGCGCGATGGCCGAGGATACGGATGTCGCGGCCATTCTTGCTGAGGGCTGGCCGCAGGTCGACACGCTGCTCACCGCCGACCCGCCGGTTCACACGCGCTTTCGCAAGCTCGTCAATCTCGCGTTCTCGATGAAGCGGGTCGCCGCGATCGAAGAAGATATGCGCGGCGTCGTCATCGACCTCATCGCCAAGATGGCCGAAAGGGGCGAGGCCGATTTTGTCCGCGATTTCGGTATCCCCCTGCCCGTCGCGATGATCGCGAGCCAGATCGGCATGTCGGGCGAGGATCTTGCAAGGGTGAAGCGCTGGTCCGACGCCTTCGTAGACCGCCTCGGCCACATGATACCCAGGGAGCGGGAGCTCGAATGCGCGCGCGAGGTCGTCGAATTTCAGCATTTTGTTAAGGCGAAGATCGACGAGCGACGCATCGCACCGACCGAGGATCTGCTCTCGGATCTTGTCCATGCCGAGGTCGATGGCGAACGGCCGCTCGAGGATGCGGAGATTCTGTCGATCATGCAGCAGCTGATGGTCGCGGGGAACGAGACAACGACCTCGGCGCTCGCGGGCGGTCTGCTCCGACTGATCGAGAATCCCGACCAGATGGCCAAGGCCGTAGCCGCCGTCGACGCGGGCGATGAGCGGACAATCATCAACCTTGTCGAAGAGGTGCTGCGCTTCGAGAGCCCCACCGCGGGCATGTGGCGAATGGTGCGAAAAGATACCGAGTTGGGGGGTGTCGCCATTCCCAAGGGCGCGATGGTCCAGCTGCGCTATGCCGCCGCCAACCGTGATCCTGCCAAATATCCCGATCCCGACCGTTTCGACATCGAGCGCGCCAACGCCCGCACCCACCTCGCCTTCGGCCGGGGGATCCACATGTGCGTGGGAAACATGCTGAGCCGCAAGGAGATGGCGGTCGCCTTTACCGAGCTCCTGAGGCGCCTCACCGATTTCCGCCTTGCGGAAGGCCATGTCCCAAGCTGGCCGCCCAATATGCTCTTGAGGGGGCTCACAACTCTTCCCATCCGCTTCGGGCGCCGCGCGTGAACTTCGACCTCGACGAAGGCCAGCAGCTGACGCGCGATACGATTGCGCGTTTTCTGGGCCCGGTGGATATCGCCGCGCGCCACGCAATGCGCAGGAGCAAGGGCGGCTACGCACGCGCACGCTGGCAGCAGGTCGCCGACCTTGGCCTGCTTGCGCTGGCCGCGCCCGAGGCAATGGGCGGCATGGGCGGAACAATGGTCGATCTCGCGCTCGCGGCCGAGGCACTCGGCAAGGGCCTGGCGATCGACCCCTGGCTCGAGAACGGGGTGCTGCCGATCCGTCTCGCGGCAGCCGCGGGCGACAGCACGCTCGTCGAGGCGCTTGCCGAGGGCTCCGCATTCGCAGCGGTCGCCTTCGCCGAACCCGGCCGGCGCTACGAAATCGAGGCCCTGACCGCCCGCGCGGAGGGCAGCGGCATCGCGGGCGCAAAGACGCTCGTGCTCGGCGCGCCCATTGCAGATATTCTGCTTGTGACCCTGGCGGGCGAGGAACTGGCCAAGGTCGCTCCCGCAGCGAGCGGAATTGTGCGGCAGGATTATTCCCTCGTCGATGGATCGACCGCTGCGACCCTCGACCTCGACGGCGCTCCGGCTGAAATTCTTGGCTTGCCCTCCCCCAGGTTTCAGCGCGTGATCGGCGATCTGCGTCTGCTTGCCGCGGCCGAGATGCTGGGGCTTGCACAAACGATGTTCGACGACACGCTCGCCTATGTCGGCGAGCGCGAGCAGTTCGGTGCGCCGATCGGCAGCTTTCAGGCGCTGCAGCACCGCCTCGTCGAATGCTACGCCGCGCTCGAACAGGCACGCTCGATGGTTTTGCGAACGGCGATGCTCGAACCTGCCACACAGGATGCGAAATGGCCGCACCTTGCCGCCGGCGCCAAGGCATTTGTCGGCGAAGCCGCGACGCGAATCGGGCTGGAGGCAGTGCAGATGCACGGCGGCATGGGCCAGACCGACGAACTGGCGATCAGCCATGCTCTGAAACGCGTCATGCTGCTCGACAAGCTCGCCGGGGATCAGGATCATTGCCTGCGCAGCTTCGCGAGGGCGGCATGAGCGCGCTCGCACCCATCGCCCCCGGCCTTTGGACCGACGAAGCCGAACCGCGGCTCATCGGCGCGCGCCGTCCGGACGGCGAGATCATCTTTCCCGTTCCCGATGGTGACGCGGCCGCTGCTCTCGAACCCGTTGCTCTGTCTCGCCGGGGAACGCTCTGGTCCTGGACGACGCAGAGCTTCGAGCCCAAGGAGCCATATTGCGGTCCCCGACCCTTTCAACCCTTTCTCGTCGGCTATGTCGAACTGCCGGGCGAGGTCATCGTCGAGACGCGCATCGTCGAGGCCGAACCCACCGACCTTGAGATCGGCATGCCGATGATCTTCACCATCGTCCCCTTCGACGATTGCCGCGCGACCTACGCCTTTCGCCCGGAGCGCAAGCCATGAACGAAGACGTCTATATCATTGGGGCGGGTATTCATCCTTTCGGTCGCACCGACAGCCGCTCGGGCCGCGACCAGGGCGTATTCGCCGTGCGCGAAGCTCTTAAGGACGCCGGGCTTGAATGGAGGGACGTGGAGTTCGCCTATGGCGGATCGGCGGCCGCGGGGTCAGCCGACATCATGGTCAACGAACTCGGATTGACGAGCGTGCCCTTCATCAATGTCGCCAATGGCTGCGCGACAGGGGGGAGCGCGCTTACCGCCGCACAGAATGCGATCGCAGCGGGCGCCTGCGACATCGCTCTCGCGGTCGGGTTCGACAAGCATCCGCGCGGCGCGTTCAATGCCAAGCCCGCCGAATATGGCCTCCCCGAATGGTATGGCGAAACGGGCCTGATGCTGACGACGCAATTCTTCGCGCTCAAGATCCAGCGCTATATGGCGCTCCATGGGATCAGCAGACGCTCGCTCGGCCTGGTCGCGGAAAAGGCCTTTCGCAACGGCACGCTCTGCGATCACGCGTGGCGGCGGTCACCGGTCGATCTCGACACGATCCTGAACGCACCGATCGTCAACGATCCGCTGACCAAATATATGTTCTGCTCACCCGCCGAGGGCGCGGTCGCGCTCATTCTTGCGAGCGCGAAGAAGGTTCGCGAACTCGGTGCCGATGCGGTCCGGATCGCGAGCGTCGCCTTTCGCACCCGGCCCGAAGGTTCCTTCGAGGTCTTCGCGCCATCGATCAAGGTCGGCGGTGGGGGCAAGCCCACTGAGCTCGCGAGCCGCGCCGCCTTTGAAATGGCGGGGATTGGCCCGGAAGACGTGTCGCTTGCGCAGCTTCAGGATACCGAAAGCGGCGCCGAGATCATGCACATGGCCGAGAACGGCTTCTGCGCGGACGGGGACCAGGAGCAATGGCTCGCCGAAGGGTGGAGCGAGATCGGCGGCAAGATGCCTATCAACACCGATGGCGGCTGCCTTGCCTGCGGAGAACCCATCGGGGCCTCGGGCCTGCGTCAGGTTTATGAAAACATGGTACAACTGCGCGGGCGCGGCGGCCAGCGGCAGGTACCGAACGACCCTAAGGTCGGTTACTCTCATGTCTATGGAGCGCCCGGCCTTTCGGCGGTGGCGATCCTCGAACGCTAGTTGAACTATGGATCTTGACCTCACCCCCGACGAGCTTGAATTTCGCGAGGAAGTCCGCGACTTCTTGCGCAGTTCGCTTCCCGACTTCGTGCGCGAGGGCGCCAAGCGCACGCCTGGGGTATTTGTGGAACCGGACATCGGCCTCGTCTGGCACCGCATCCTCAACGAAAAGGGCTGGGTTGCCTATCATTGGCCCGAGGATTGCGGCGGCACGGGATGGACGCCGATGCAGCGCTATATCTTCGAAAAGGAATGCGCGATCGCCGGCGCGCCGTCGCTGTCGGTGCTGGGGCTCAGATTGGTAGGCCCTGTCATCTGCGCATTCGGCACGCAGGAGCAGAAGGATCGCTTCCTCCCCGCAATTCGCGCCGGCACCGACTATTGGTGTCAGGGCTACTCCGAACCGCAAAGCGGTTCCGACCTTGCGTCGCTGCGCACGCGCGCAAGGCGCGAAGGCAATGAATATATCGTCGACGGGACCAAGATCTGGACCACCCATGCGCACCATGCGAACTGGATCTTCTGCCTCGTGCGCACCGACAGCGAGGTGAAGAAGCAATCGGGGATCAGCTTTCTGCTCATTCCGATGGACCAGCCTGGCGTCACCGTGACCCCGATCATCACCATGGCGGGAGACCATGAGGTCAACCAGGTCTTCCTCGACGGCGCCCGCACATCAGTCGATAACCGTATCGGCGACGAGGGCCAGGGCTGGACAATCGCCAAGTTCCTCCTCGAAAATGAGCGTGGCGGCTCGTTCCACGCGCCGCGGTTGATCCGCGCGATCGATGAGCTCGAAGGGCTTGCCGGCATCGCGCCCAGCGGCAGCAACGGATCGCTCTTGGGCGACGTCCAGATTGCCACACGCATCGCGCGCCTTCGCCTTGAGGCCGAGGCGCTCGAGACCACCGAGCTTCGTATCCTCGCCGACATCGCCAAGGGGCGCCCGGCGGGTCCGCAAACCTCGCTCGTCAAGCTGCTCTCTTCCGAAATCCACCAGCGGATCGACGCCCTCGCGATGGAACTGCACGGTTATGATGGTCTGCAGCTCCCGACCGTGCGCCCGCTTTACGGCAATCAGGCGCCCCCGCCGGTCGGCGATGCCGACGCACAGATTGCCGCCGCCCGCTATCTCAACAGCCGGGCCTGGACGGTGTTCGGCGGGTCGAGCGAAGTTCAGAAAAACATCATAGCCAAGACGGTGCTACGCTTATGACTCATCCATTGCGACTTGCCAGCCAGTGTGAAATAGTCCCGCCGATGGGAGAAAGGGCAGCCAGGCTGCCGGACGACGGGTTCACCCCGCCGAACGCGAGGGAACTGGTCGAAGCGGTGACGGTGCGCGGCGTGGAAGACATCCACGCGGCCGCAGTTGCGCTGCGCGATTTTGCAACCGCCTATGGCCTGCGCGCTGCGCTTTGCGACGACATCGCGTCGAAGGAAACGATGGTCGACGCCGATGGCACGGTCCTCGCCGCCGACCTGTTCGGCTGGCTCGGCGATGGCGAACGCTGGTGGGAGGACCACAGGCTGGCGCTCCATTCGCCGCTGCCCCGCTCGTGCCGCTATGAAAGCGAGCCTTTCTGGTGCAACGGCGAGGGCTTCCGTACGGCAAACCCCAACCCCTATCTCGACGATATAGATCTCTCGCGCTACTTCGCGGCGAACGGGCGCTACAAGGCTGCGATCGTCGTGCCGGTGCACCTGCCCTTCGGCCAGATCTCGGCGAACAGCTTCCATCCGATGGACGAGAATGTCACCGATCTTGGCGAGCTCTTTGCCGAGATCGGCCCCATTCTCGCCATGGCGACGCGGCGTTTCATTTCTGGCTACACCTCGGCCATGCGAACGAAGCGGCGCATTCCCTCGGACTGCGAACTGTCGAAACGTGAAGTGGAATGCCTGCGCTGGGCAGCGATCGGCAAGACCGACCGCGAGATCGGGATGATCATTTCCCTAAGCCACGCAACCGTGCGCTATCATGTTCACCGCGCGGGCGAGAAGCTGAATTCGGTGAACCGCGCCCAGACGATCTTCAAGGCGGGACAGCTCGGCTATCTGGGGGCGAACAGCTAGCCGCCGAGCGAGCGCAGCGGCTCGCTCCCGTCCCAGCCCACCGCCGCATCACGCATCATCGCGAACAGTTCGCGCGTGCCGGCTTGCGGCTGGAGAAGCTCGACCAGCGTCCCCGGCCCCGTGCCGGGGTCGGCATAGATCACTCCGCCCGCATCGCCGACCGGCGCCTCGAAGATGATCTTCGCCCCGACCTCGTCGCAGCGTGACCGGGCTTCTGCGATCGATTCGACGAGGATGCAGACATGGTGCAAACCCTCGCCCACGGCATAGTCCCCCCGATAAAGGGACTTTGCATCATTCTCCGGCCGGATGAGTTCGATCTGCAAATCGCCCCAATAGCCGAGAGCCATCGTGAAAACCGGCTCGCTCGGTTCGCCGAGATAGCTCCCGCCGGGAAGCGACACATCCGGCAGCAGGAAGAAGGGACCAGCGCCCATCACCTTCGTCCAGTGGTGGATCGCGGCGTCGAAATCGGACGGGACATAGGCGAGCTGCATGACCTCGCCAAGCGCCGCGATCGTTCCGGGTGCTGCCATCTTCATCTCCCCCTCAAAAGCGTTAGCGCACAAGCGCCGGGCTTTGTGCGATAAGCTTTTCAAGACCCGGAATCATACTGGGCAAAATGTGAGGAGAGCCATGGCCGAATCCGATCCGAAGATCGCTCAGCAGGACTGGTTTGCCGTCCGCAAGCGCAATGCCCGTGCAGGACTGCGCAAGCTGGTGGAGATCATCGCCGAGGATCGGACGGACTGCGCAGAGGCGCCCCTGCCGCTGCACAAGTCGATCTATACCAGCGACGCGCGCAACAAGGCCGAAATGGAGCATATCTTCCGCGGCGAGCCGCTCGTTGCGGGACTATCGGGCGATATTCCGAATGCCGGCGACACGCTGGTTTTCGATTCCGCCGGCCCTTCGATCCTCGTCATGCGCGCAAAGGATGGCGCCGCGCGGGCGTTTCTCAACATGTGCACGCACCGGGGAGCCAAGCTGGTCGAGGAAAGGGAACCCTGGCAGGGCTCACGTCCGCGGCTTGTATGTCCCTTTCATGCCTGGACATTCGACCCCACCGGGACCCTCGTCGGTCAACCCGGCAAGGCGGGGTTTGCAGATTGCAAGATCGGGGCGCGCAACCTCATCGAACTGCCGTGCGCCGAGCATCTTGGCCTCATCTTCGTTCGCGCCGATCCGGACGGAGCGCCGATCGATGCCGAGGCGCATCTGGGCGATTTCGGCCCGGTCCTTGCGCAACTCGAACTCGGTCGCGCGGAGCCCGTCAAAAAGGGCATTCTCACCGCCGACGCCAACTGGAAATTCGCGCTCGACACCTATGGCGAGAGCTATCACTTCAAGATGCTTCACGCCTCGACGATCGGGGGCACCCACTACAGCGATCGCAACGTCTATGAACCCATCGGTCGCCACCATCGCGTGAGCTTCCCCGACCTTTCGGTGGGTGACCTTGTAGGCAAGGACGAGAGCGAGTGGCCGGAGACCGATTATGGCGGCGTCCATTATCTCTTCCCCAACACGGTCATCTTTTTCGGGGCCGTCACACCGGGCGTCTATTTCACCCAGGTTTTCCGGCTCTTTCCCGATGGCCCGGGCAAGATGTTCTGCCAGTTTGCGGTCTACGCGCCCTTCGGCGTCGAGAGCGAGGAGCATCGCAAGGCCTGCGAGATGGCTTACGACATGACCGCGACCGTGGTTCAGACCGAGGATTATCGCGTGGCGAGCAATGGCTATGCGAATCTGTTGACGGCCCCTGCCGATTTTCATGTCGTGCTCGGTGCCAATGAGCCCGCACTGCACGGCGTCCATCGCTCGCTTGCAGCCGCTTGCGGCATGCCCCTAGATCAGACCGACTGACGGTCGAGACCGATTGAATGCGCGGAGTCCTTGATGAACGACCTTAGCCCTCCCCATGCCCAGGACCGGGACGATCGCTGCCCCGGCACCAGCTATACCGACATGCTGAACGCCGACACGCGGCGCGCGCCCGATTATCTGCTGGTCGAATCAACGCAGGAACTCGGCGATGAGCCCATCCCGATCAGCCGCTATATCAGCGAGGACTGGGCGCGGCTCGAGCGCGAGAAAATGTGGCCCAACATCTGGCAATATGCCGCGCGCGAGGAGGACATGCCGGACCCCGGCGATACGGTCGTCTACGACATCAACGAGAAGAGCATCCTTCTCGTCCGCCAGAAGGATGGGTCGGTTAAGGCTTTCTACAACGTCTGTCTCCATCGCGGGCGCAAACTGCGCACCGAAAGCGGCCCCGCGGTCAATCTGCGCTGCCCCTTCCATGGATTTTCCTGGCATCATGACGGCCGGTTCAAGGAAGCCCCCTGTGCATGGGATTTCAAGCATCTCGAGGGGAAGGACATGAGCCTTCCCGAACTCAAGGTCGATCGCTGGCAGGGTTTTATCCTCGTCACCGAGAATCACAATCTTCCGCCATTTCGCGAATGGGTCGGGCCGGGCATCGAGCATTATGACAATTGGCGGCTCGACGAATGCCATACCGGTGCCTGGGTCGGCCGCGTCGTCCCAGCGAACTGGAAAGCGGTCGCGGAGGCCTTCATGGAGGCGTGGCACAGCATTGTCACGCACCCGCAGATCCTGGGCTTCACCGCCGACGCCAACACGCGCTACGACCTTTATGGCGACTTTCTGAACCGAGCCATCACACCCGCGGGCGCGATGTCGCCGCATATCAAGGGCAAGGATCAGTTCTACGTCCTGAAATCGCTGGAGGACTTCATCGGTGCCGGGGATTCGAGGGCCCGGCGTGCCACGGGTGCACCCGCCGACCTCAAGGGTTTCGACCCCGACGATCCGATGCTGGCGCGCAAGGTTCTCGCGCAGGCAAACCGCGACGCCTTTTCGGCCATGAACGGTCATGATTATTCGAGCGCTACCGACAGCGAGATGCTCGACAATTTCACTTACAACATTTTTCCCAACTGGTCGCCGTGGGGGGGGATGGTCCCCAATATCGTCTACCGCTGGCGCCCCTGGGGCGATGTCGACCATTGCCTGATGGAAGTGCGCATCCTGATGCGGACACCCAAGGGCGAGAAGCCGCCGCGTTCGGCGCCGATGCACCTGATCCCGGAGGACCAGCCCTTCGCGAGCGCCGGCCATCTGATTGGCGCCGCGCTCGCGGGGGTGTTCGACCAGGACATGGAAAATCTGCCGCATGTGCAGACCGGCATGAAGTCCTCGCCCAACGGGGTGATCGAGCTTGGTCATTATCAGGAAAGCCGCATCCGGCATTTCCACCGCACGCTCGGCAAATATATCGGCGGCCAGCTGCCTTAGCTCAGGCCGGCATTTTTACCGGCGACCAGTCCTGCTGCGCCGCCCACGCCGCGAACGGCGTCGGGATCACCTTCAAAAGCCGCGCCGCGGGCACTGCATCAAGCGCAAGCGGTGAGACGGGCTGATCGTTGTACCAGCGATAGAATCTGGCCATTCCGTCATAGATGCTTGCCGGCTGCACCTCACGTGAACCCGTGACGAGCTCGCTCATCCGCGCAGCAAATTCGTCGGGGCTGAGACTTTGAAAACGCACGGTCCGCCCGGTGGCGAGACTCAGGCGCTCGGCGACCTCAGCGCCCACCAGTGTCTCGGGTCCGCCGACCGCGATCCGATCCGCGATCAGATCCTCGTGCAGCAAACCGGAGACCATATAGGCCGCCACATCCTCAAGACACACCCAGCTGATCTTGAGCGTTTCGGCTGCCGGATAGGCAAAGATCCCGCTGTTGACGATCGCAGGCCGCGACCAGATGCGGATGATATTGTCCATGAACACCATCGGCTCGATGATGACATAGGGTACGCCGCTGTCGTGGATCGCGCGTTCGATGTCGCGCCGCCCGTCGTGCGCTGACAGGCCAAGGTCGCGATCGGCAACGAAGCAGCTGGTGTTGAACACGATTTTCTTCAGCCCCGCGATCCGCGCCGCCTCAGCAATATTGCGGCCCATGGTCGCAGCGCGCGGCCGGTCGAATTCGAACGGCAGGTGCATCGCGAGCGCATCGTGGCCGGCAAAAGCGGCGGTCAGGCTCGCTATGTCATAAATGTCGGCCGGCACCTCGGGTACCTCGGGATGCACCGTTGCCGCCATTGCGCCTGGGCGGCGGACCCCTGCGGTCACGGCAAGCCCGCGCGCCTTCAGGGCGCCAACGAGCGGGATTCCCTGATCGGCGGGGGCGCCGAGGACAATGACCTTCTTCATTGAATAGCCTGCACGCCCTCGGCCCTGAGCCGCCCGAGCATGTCGGCGGTATCGAAATAATGGATGCGCATCGATGCCATTTTGCCTTCAGCGTCGAACTCGGTGACCTCGGCGATATGCGTTTCAAACCTCTTGCCGCTGGCCTTCGCTGTCACGGTGAAATGGAGGAGCGCGACCGCATATGTCTCCCCGCCCACCAGTTCCATCCACCGAACGACCGGCTCCTCCCAGAAGCCCATGACGTGGGCGTAGAGCCGCTGGAGCGCATCGCGCCCGCGCCATTCGCCGCCATAAGGCAGCGAGGGGGGCTCGTAGATGACAAAATCATCCGCCATGTACCCGGCGACCGCGCCCCAGTCGCCCTTGGCAACATCGGCGTACATCGCCTTGCTGGCCTCGAGCGGCGTCATTCTATCGTCCCGACAAGGGCACCGACCGGGTAGACTTCGCCCTCGACACCGGTCGGACGCAAGATACCCGCCGCCTGCGCCTCGATCTCCACCGTCGTCTTGTCGGTTTCGACCGTGTAGATAATATCGCCAACCTCGACGCGCTCGCCATCGCCGAACATCCACTCGGCGAGGGTCATCTCGGTCGCCGACATACCGATTTTGGGGATGCGCAGTTCTTCTGCCATCGTCTCATGCCTTCCAGTTCATTGCGGCGCGCACCGCATCCGCGAGCGCATCCTTGCCGGGCACCCACGCCTGTTCGAGCGCGCTCGCCATCGGCACCGCTGAAAATGCGCCGCCGATCCGCGTGACCGGCGCTTTCAGCTTGCCGAACAGCCTTTCGTTGAGGCGCGAGGCGATTTCGGCGCCGGTGCCATATTGCTTCACCGCCTCGTGCAGGACGACCGCCCTCCCGGTCTTCTCGACCGACGCGGTTACCGTCGCTTCGTCATATGGCGCAATCGTCCGCAGATCGATGACTTCGACCGAAATCCCCTCATCGGCAAGCGTGCCAGCGACCTCGAGGGCGTCGAGTACGGTGCGGCCATAGGTGACGATGGTGCAGTCGGTCCCCTCGCGCGCCACCGCCGCCTTGCCCAGCGGCACGACATGGCCCGGCCCCGGATCATCGGACTTGAGGCCGTAGCAAAGGATATTCTCGATAAAGATCACCGGGTCGTTGCATGCGATCGCGGCGCGCATCAATCCCTGCGCATCGGCCGCATTCGACGGGGTGACAATCTTGAGCCCCGGGACATGCGCAAACCAGGCCTCAAGCATGTCCGAATGCTGGCCGCCAAATCCGACACCGACGCCGGTCGTCGTGCGGATCACCATCGGCACATGCGTCTGCCCCCCTGACATGAAGCGCAGTTTCGCGGCGTGATTGACGATCTGGTCCATCGCGACGGTGACAAAATTCATGAGCATGATCTCGGCAATCGGGCGGAAGCCCGTGAGCGCAGCGCCGACGCAGGCACCGACGATCGCCTGCTCGGAAATCGGCGTCGCGCGAATGCGTTGCTCGCCATATTTTTCCGTAAGCCCTGCCGAAATCTTGAACACGCCGCCGCCCTGCTTCGCTGCGACATCTTCGCCGAGCAGTATCACGCCTTCATCTTCGGCCATCGCCTCGTCGATCGCGCGATTGATCGCCTGCGTCATCGTGATCTGGTTCATGCGGCGATCTCCTCTTCGAAGACATCCTTGCGAATTTCCTCGGGTCCCGGCAGCGGACTATTCGCTGCAAATTCAGCGGCCGCATCCATCTCGGCGTCGAGGTCCGCGACGATTGCATCGAGTTCGGCCTCGGTGAACTGATGATCGAGCATCAGCTGACGAAGGCGGGGGAGCGGATCCTCGGCCGCCATTTCGGCAAGATGCTCGGGCGGCATGTAGGAAAAGTCGGCGCCGAAGAAATGGCCGAGCATGCGGTAGCACATGGCCTCGATCAGCGTCGGCCCCTCGCCCGCGCGGGCCCGGTCGACCGCGGCCTTGGTGGCGGTGTACATCGCGATCGCGTCATTGCCGTCGACCTTCACCCCCTGCATCCCATAGGCCTTGGCGCGGGTCACGATCGAATCGACCTTGGTATGGTCGGCAAAGGCGGTGTGCTCGCCATAGCGATTGTTCTGGCACAGGAAGATCACAGGAAGCTTCCATAGCTGCGCCATGTTCATCGCCTCGTGAAAGGCGCCGATGTTCGTTGCGCCATCGCCAAAGCAGACCATCGTCACCTTCCCGTCTCCGCGGTTCTGCGACGCGAGCGCCAAGCCGTTGGCGATCGGCAGTCCCGAACCGACGACCCCTGTGGTGACCATGACGCCGCTATCGGGATGCGTGATATGCATCGAACCGCCCTTGCCGCGGCAGGTCCCCCCGACCTTGCCCGCGATCTCGGCGAAGAGCGGGCCGAGCGGAACGCCTTTGGCGATCTGGTCATGCTGGCCGCGATAGGTTGTGACGAGATAATCGTCCTGTCGGAGCGCGGCCATCGCCGCCGCCGAAACGAGCTCCTGCCCGCGAACGGTATAATACATCACTGCCATCTTGCCGGTCATCAGCAGCGAGCGGAATTTTTCGTCGGCGCGCGCGACGCGCATCGTGCGGACAAATATATCGCGCAGTGTGTCGCGATCGATCGTCTTGTCGGTCATGTCAGGCTTCTCCGATGCCCTGTTGGGGGTTGGCGCTGGCGGCGGCGCTGGGACGCTCGGCGACGCGGGCGCGCCACGCGGCAAGGCTCGCGAGTGCGGGATCGGGCGGTTGACCGACCATCGCACCAAATTCGACGAAGCAATAAAGCAGGATGTCGGCGAGGCTGAACCGCTCGCCCGCCACCCAGGGTCCCGCGCCCACGATCTGGTCGATTTTCGCCAAGCCGTCGGCGGCGAGCCGCTTGAGGTCGCCCGCCGCGTCGGGCAGGCAAAGCGTCCGGCTTTCAAACATGGACAATCCCTCCGCGCCTCGAAAGCCCGCAGTCATCGGGACCACCACCAGCTGGTCGATGATTCGCACCAGCATGCGCGTGCGCGCGCGTTCCTCCGCCGTTCGGCCGAGCAAGGCATGCGATGCCTCGGTCTCGTCGAGATACTCGCAAATCGCGATGCTCTCGGCGATGCAATTGCCGCTGTCGAGTTCGAGAAGCGGCGTATGTCCGAGGGGGCTTTTCGCGCTGAACGCAGGCTGGCGATTCTCGCCAGCCATGATGTCGACAAACTGGCGTTCGACGGTGACCCCGCTTTCGGCGAGGTACATGAGCACCACCCGCGGATTGGGGCCGAGCGATTGATAGAGCTTCATCGCGACGCTCTTCAGAACTGGACGCGCTTGGTAAAGCCGCCGTCGATGACGAGATGCGCGCCGGTCATGTAGGGACAGGCGGGCGACGCCACGAACACGATGCCTTTCGCCACCTCCTCGGCCTCGCCGAAACGCCCCATCGGCATCTGTGCCAGCGTGCTTTCATAAAGCGCCGGGACGGCCGATTTGATGACTTCCCAGTTTCCCCCGGGATAATAGATGGCGCCAGGGGAGACGATGTTGACGCGGATATTCTGCGGTGCGAGCGCCTGGCTCAGCTGGGAGCCATAAGTGATGAGGGCCGCCTTCAGCGCATTGAACGCTTGCGGCACGATGAAGGTCTCAACCGCCGCTGTTGACGATAGGAAGACGATCGAACCCGACCCCGACGCAGCGAGCGCTTCGGTCAGGGT